>Ga0209208_10001554_pt1 | contig 32508 bp, 17 predicted proteins | sample S1TSphfallax_3_FD_187694 | JGI IMG/M metagenome (GOLD analysis project Ga0209208, IMG submission 187694) | Host-associated microbial communities from peat moss isolated from Minnesota, USA - S1T2_Fd - Sphagnum fallax MG (SPAdes) (version 2) | ecosystem: Host-associated > Plants > Peat moss >...
TGCAAGGAGCTATCTATCCCTCACAACTTTGCCCGCCATTTTTGTCCCACCTGTATATAACAGTTTGCAATGTGAGATCGATTAGTAAGGTAAACGTTGTATTGTTAGCTATTTTACTAATTATACTCACTAAAATAGCTAACGATATATAAGTACACACAACAATATTGGACAACCCAACCTTCACAAATGTTTGGTGTCGATCCAAAAATGGGAAAATTTGAGGCAAATGCCCTCTATGTTCACAAATCATGGGAATCAATGGCCAGGTTAAACAAACCCCAAACATGTAAAACTTAGTGTCTAGTGTGGTTATCAGCTTCTTCTTTTTTGGGGCAAATTTTTATCACTTGGCAACCCAAAAAAAATCCCGTGCAACTCATACAAAGGTATGTGTGAAAACTTCACCAAAGTTCCTAGATTTTGAAGATTTGTTTTTCTGAAGTCACCTGTTTAGACAAGAGGTTTCAGCAGGTTGCCAAAATATAGCCAGATTCTTAAATTTTTAGTCTTTCCTCTCTGACCTCTAGCAAAATTTGGCTACTTCATCTTGTGGATGATTGCCAATGTGCATACATCACAAAATTAAACCGGGGGCGAGGGGGGGACATAGTGATAATGGAACAATAAGGTCCAAAGCTTTGCATGTTTGGGAAATGCTATATTGGTAGTTGTAATGCCCAGTTCAGCCCCAAAACTTGGTTCCAACATTGTTAGAGTCAATACAGTGTAAGGTATGGAGTGGCATTCCCAAATTCACCTTGAAGAATCCATTGAGATATTCAGGCTCTGTAATGTACCAATTGATCTAATTTTTTGTATGTAGATTGAATTACAGTCTTGTTTCACATCATCATCAATTTCCTCCAAAGGTTTAGAAATTATTTTCCCCTTGGGATCATCATGAAACATTCTTAATTATGAAATATGTCCAAAAATCTCAACTAATTATTTCTCAAGTTTTCATCTCTCCTCTAGTTGGTTGCAAGCAAGCACAATTTCACACACCATGCTTGAATGATCAACAAATGTGTTGTGGAGTGCCTTTAGGTCATCTAGTAAATTAGTAATAGCTCAACAAATCCTAGTAAACTATGTAATTTGTAATAAACAGACATAGCCCTATTATATGTTGCTTATTGGGTTGAGCTGTTTGGGGACCCTTCTACCTGGCATGCAACCTTCTGTTAGCACATGAGGGACCAAGTCTTTCCCAGCACCAGTAAGGGTGTGATGTCAGTTCCTCATTGTTTTTAAATCAAAACCACTTGTTGAGCCATGTCTAGGATTTCAATGACCTGTTGTTGCAGAATTCTTATCCTGACCTTCTCATCAAATTGACCTCTCTTCAATCAAGCACTGCAACTCAGAAATTCAATTCAGCAACAACATGTTCAAGTTCACCAGGACTAATTGGGTTGCAAACTTTGTTTAAGTGACTGTGTTTGTGTAAAGTGAAACCAAACATCAGGAGGCCACAGAATTTTGTGATACTATTTGCATTTGCATTTGAGACAAGAAAACATGTCTTGAGAACTGTCATTTGGCATTGAATGGCCAAAAAACATAGAAACTAAATTTAACAAATTTTGTCCAAAACATCAATCCAAGTTTGAATCTTTTTTTTTTTTCCTTGCAGAATTATCCTTCCTTTTCACAGGACTACGAACTTAAGGGCACAGGGTTATAGATCATCTAGTTCAGAACTTTGTCTAACTTAGTGGGAACCTATGGTTATGTCTTGCAATCTAATGGGAAGTTATTCCCCATTCTTTTCAAATGATGTGCAAAATAATATAGGGTGCAACTTTTTGTTTTAAATAAAATTTATAATTTACTTAAATGTTTAAGATTGGATTATTAAAATATATTTAAAATATCTGTAAATTTAGTATATAATATATATTTATTATTTTATTATTCATGGCATACCAAAAATGTTCAATATCAACTTCCTACCAAGTTATTTAAGTTACTTTTATCAAGTTATAGTTATTTGAGATATTTGTGTTACATGCACATACTTTCAAAACTATGAGATATGTTTTAAGTTTACTTAAATGTCTCTAGTTTAGTTTATTGTGAAATATTTCAATGCATGTGATGATTCACTACAATGAAGGGGAGGTGACATTTGCATTAAATGATGGCCTTGTGCATGTGCTTGTGCATGCATTTCTAGGGTAGGTAACATCTACAAGGAAGTGTTGACCTCCTATTCAAAAGCAAGCCAAAGCTTGGAAGTGGATCACAAGTTTGTCACAACATATGTGTGATCCCAAGGTTAGGTGGAAAGCTCATTGTAAATGAATGGTTTTATCATTTTTATTTTGTCATTGATATACTATTAATTTCCAACATGGTATCAAAGCAGGATTGCTTTTGAAGGAAGGAGAGATTGAAATTGCTTTCTATAGTTCTTGAAAGCTTCGAAACATTAGGTGTGTTTTGTTTTTTTGGCATTTTGCTAAAAGTTTCAAAGCTTTAGGTGTTTTTTTTTTCAAGGCGTTGTTTTATTCAAAATGATGGTGTCCACCTTTGATGCTTGAAGTATTGAAAAGTTGAATGGCAATAACTTTCACACATGGAAAATGAAGTTGGAATTTTTTTTGCATGAAAAGGATTTGTGGGAAATCATTTCATGAAAATTATTGCCACCAGAAGTTGAACTTGGAGGGATTATTCTTGAAGGAGGCACTATTAAACACCATTTATTTGTGAAGAAAGATAAATTGGTTTGTGGAACAATTATTTTAAATGTTGTTGATTCGTTGTTGCATCATGTAGTAGCATGTGTAAAAATTGCAAAAGATGCATGGGACAATATTTGTGTAACATTTGAAAGAAAACATATTGGCAACAAGTTGTAATTATGTCAAGAGTTTTACAATCTTAATATGGAGGAGGGCATCTTAATGCAAGTTCATATTGATTGCATATCTATTAACAAACATAGATCATAAAGTTTTTTATGAAAATTTGACATCCACACTTTTAGAGAGTTTGTCTTGTCTTTCCATACCCTTGTGGTTTCACTTAACACCCACATTGATCAATTGTCTATGGAATTAGTATGTGAACAATTGTTGTAAGAAGAATTGCAATGTAAGCGAAAAGTGCAGTTTAACCATGGTATAAGACATGAAGCACTAACTACTAAGACTTTGAACCACTAAATGTTGGTTGAAATGTTTTTATTCAAACGAGGTGATTGTTGAAGTTGTTCAAGGAAGGTTATATAAGTTGATTAAAGTTGTTCAATCCTTGGTTGTAGAATGTAGCACCAAGATTAAAAAGAATGACTTGTGGCATTAAAAACTTCAACATGTCTTTATGTAGGCTTTAACAACCATGGACAAAAATAACTTTTTTAAAAACATGGATTTTAATGGAAATCATGATTTGAATTTCTTGAGATGGATGTGTATATGGTAAACATCATCATACCCCAATTTCCTACAATAATGGGGGGTTTTGTGCAAAGGAAATTCTTGGGCTTGTGCACACAAACCTATGTGGTCTCATGGTAACATCTCATGAAGTGGAAAAATATTTTCTAACCTTCATTAATGATTTCTCTAGGAAAACATTTTTTATACCATGAAGATTAAATTTGTTGTGTTTGACAAACTTAAGGTTTTCAAAACTTTGGTAGAAAATCAAATTGAAAATAAAATCAAAATGATTTGATGTGATGGAGGTGGGGAGTTAAACTTTTAAAATTTCAATGTTTTTTGCAAGGAAAATGGCATTGTGAAATGGACAACCACCCCATACACACTAAAGCAAAGTGGTGTAATTGAAAGGAAGAATTGAACACTTGTTGAAAATGTGTGATGTATGTTACAACATATGAAATTAGATCATAAATTATAGGTAGAAGTAATGGCAACTACAACATATATCCAAAATTGAATCCCTACCAAAGTAATTTTTAACATGACACTAGAAGAGGTTTGGTGTGGATACAAATCTTCTATAAGTCATTTGCATGTTTTTTATTGTGTTGCATTTGTTAATGTGCCAAAGGAAGCAAGGACAAAATTGGATTCCAAAGGTGTCAAATGCATATTCATTGGCTATTGTAAAAAAACTAGACGTCTAAATGCTTTTTTTGATAGTTGGAAAGGGGTAGATATTGTTTAACCTTATAAACCAATATGTTATCATCAATTGTAATGTTATCTTTGATAAATCCAAAAACTTTTACATTGTAACTATCGTTTCAAGGTTGGATTCTAGATCAAAAAAGATGGTTCCAAATCACAAATTAGAGATGGAGGATGAAATAATTCCTCAACAAATGCAAAGAAAATCCAACAATGGTTGAAAAAAATGTGAATATTTCATGTGTTATTTCTATTGATGTTGATGAGCACCATTCTTTTGTGGAGGCTTTGAATGGTGAAGATTCACAATATTGGAAAAAAAACATGGAATATGAATTCCAATCTTTACAAAACAATAAGATATGGATACTTACTCCTCTTCCACTTGGTCACAATTTAATGAATTGCAAATGGATCTTCAAGATCAAATATAATGCGGATGGCTTTATGGCAAGGCACAAGGTTCATTTGGTGGCCATGGGATTTACACAAATTGAAGGTATTGATTATAATGAAACCTTTTTCCCCATTGCACAAATGGAATTGATTCAAGTTAAGCTTGTAGTTGCAACCATTGAAGATCTTGAGATGCATCAAATGGATGTTAAAACTACCTTTTTGAATGGAGATCTTTCATAAGAGATACATATGCAATAACCAAAAAGCTTTGTGGTCAAGGGTAAGGAGAATACATGGTATGTAAGTTTGAAAAATCCTTATATGGTTTGAAGTAATTTCTTCATGAATGGAACCACAAAATGAATGCATATTTTTTATTTTAAGAGTTTGAAAGGTATTCTATTGACCACAATGTTTATTTTAAGAGAGCTCAAGAATTTTTTTATGTGATCATACTTTTGTATGTTGATGATTTGATTTTGGCCTTTATTGATTTGATTTTGTTAAAAAAAACAAAGGATAATTTCTCAAATGTTTTTGAAATGGTGGATCTAGATGAGGTACAATATTGCTTGGGGATACAATAAATCATGTTTAGCAAGACCGAATGATTTAATTGAATCAAAGCAAGTACATTGTAGGTATATTGTAGCAATTTGGAATGGTTGAAAGTAAATTAATATGAACTCCCTTTATGACCAATTGCAAGCTTTCAAAAGATATGGGTCTTCAAATTGATGCAAACTTTGAAGCATTGCAAGCTATCCCATTTCAAAATGTTATAAGAAATCTCATGTATACAAAGGTATGCACAAGACCTGATATTCCACAACCGGTGGGGGGATGTGAGGTAGTTTATGGTTAATCTTGGGCAATCACATTGGATTGTAATGAAGGAATTTTTTTCATTATCTAAAAGGCATTTTGGTCTATATTTCAAAAGAATTATTAAAGATGTTATTATGGGCAAGGTGCATTTTAACAAAAATGTTAACCATAATCAAGGTTAGGCACATTTTAAAAAGAACATAAATCATAACCAAGGCTAGGTGCATTTCAATGAAAAAAAAGCTATAACCACGGTTTTGAAAGGAACATGAAGGGCCAACTACATTTTAATAAGAATGTAAACCATAGCCATGACCAAGTGCATTTTAATGAAAATGTAAACAATAGCTAGGGCTAAGTGCATCTCGACATAAATGTAAACCGTAGCTAAGGTTCTAAAAGGGAACATAAAGGGTCAAGTGCATATTAATGAAAATGTAAGCTAGAGCCGAGGCTAAGCACATTTTGACAAGAATGTAAGCCATAGCCAAGGCCAAATGTGTTTTGAAAAAAACATAAACCATAGCCAAGGTTTTAATAAAAACATGAATAGTTAGGTTCGTTCTAAAAAGGACATTAGCCATAACCAAAGGATTTATGAAAACAATATGGGCTAGGTGCATTCCAAAAGGAATGTTTACCAAAGCTAATGTCCCAATATTAAGGATTATATTACTATCTATGGAAGCATACAAATGTGTGCCTATTTTGACGTAGATTAAGCTAACAATATGGATGAACACAAATCACATTAGGTTAGGTTTTCTTATTGGAAAATGGCGCTATTAGCTAGAATAATAAAGAACAAACATTTATTGTTATGGGTTGTAGTCATTCTAACATGTACCAAAAGTAGTTGTAACCATTGCTTAATTTTTTTGAATTTTGGATTGTAAATAATAATAATAACAATAATAAATAGAATATTTTTTACAAAATTTTATTTTGAATACATTATGTACATGTCATAAAAATTTGGAATCAATTTAATGAATGAAAAATATGTATAAGGACTTTTAATCTCTTGTAACCATTACTTAAAAACTGCATAAAAACAACTTAAAATAGTTTTGACACTAAAAGCGTAATTTGAAAATATTTTATTAAAAAATATTTTTTAATATACACCTTAAAATAATAGTACTAAAAAAACTTTAAAGATTTTAAATATGTTTTTGAAAGACGTATTAAAAGATTCCAAGAATATTTTAAAAATAAAGCAATGGTCTAAAGGGGCACATGTAGCTCCTAATAGAGGTGTTGGACTTTATGTTGTCAACAAAAGCTAAATATATGGTTGCTTCACAAGAAACAAGGTAAGCAATGTGACTTTCATCACTTTTTGGAAACATTGGTGTTCCACAAATGAAACCCATGGTCATATATGACAACATTCAAAGTTGTATATCTTTATCAAAGAACCCAATCTTTCATGCTTGCACAAGGCATATCAAAATTCATCATCATTTGGTGTGAGAAAACATTGAAGAAGGCTTTGTTAGGTTGGTGTATTGCAACAAGGAAAATATGGTTGCAAATATTTTGATCAAGGGATTTTCTACTAACAAACACGAATATTTCCGACATTTGATGGGTGTGATTAAATATGTAACTTGATAGTTCATTGAATGGGGTTGTTGGATATCAACTTCCTACCAAGTTACTTAAGTTATTTTTATTAAGTTATAGTTACTTGAAATATTTGTGTTACATGCACATACTTTTTAGACTATGAAATTTGTTAGGTAAGTTTACTTAAAATATTTCTAGTTCAATTTAATGTCAAATGTTTCAATGCATGTGATGATTCACTCTAGTCAAGGGGAGGTGACATTTGAATGAGATGATGGCCTTTTGCATGTGGTTATTCATGCACTTTTAAGGTAGGTAACATTTGCATGAGGTGTTGACCTTTTATTAAAGAATAGGCTTGAGGGTGGATCACAAGTTTGTAACAACATCTATGTGTTCTAAGGTTGGGTGGAAAGTTCATTGTAAATCAAAAAATTTATCATCTTTATTCTCGCATTGATCCTTGGCAATTTCCAACCAAACATATCCTTTTATTTCAAAAGTAGTATAAAATATACAAAGAATGACTTCCCTAGCTTTAATAAATTGTTAATAGCTATCAAAAACACCATGACAACATGAAGTTGTAAGTTGTGATGCTTGAGAAAGCCATTATCAAGGGATCATTGATATTTCTACTTGATTCCCTTATCTCCAAAATTGTGGTGCAAGATATGAATGGTAAGGTTGTATACTATTGTTATAGGTTTCATGCTCGTGATAAATGTCCCTTGGATCTAAATGTGGCCGCTTCAATTATTGTGCCAATACTTATTCAGTAAGTACTACAAGTTCTTGGCAACTAGGTAATATGGTTGGAGGTTCGCATGTTGAGATTGCATTGCACTTGATTGTTTTGTTTGAGGCCAGAGTTGCACATTTGATTAGATTACCTATGTGAAGGATTCATCTTAGTAAAAAAAACTTTAACTGCATGTGTTTAATAAATTGGTTCAGTGTTCATGTTATGAAGTTGTGACCAATGTTTTTTTTCTTTTTCTATTTGAATTTTGGAACTGTGGTGACAAAATAGTGAAAATTTTGGGGACAAAAATGAGTAACTTGGAAAAAATATTCCTTTAAATTGGAAAAAAAATAACCAAACTTTCAAAACTGCCAAATTGAAAAAAAAAACCTCGTTGTGACCAACCATATTCAACTTGCTTGATAAACTGACGTATGTGCAAAATTAGAGATTTCATTTGTTGAATGGGTTCAGTGGTGGTAAACAGAGTGAGGGTGATTTGCAATCCATGGTCTTCAAGCGTTTTTTCTTTGCATACCCAAAAAAAACAACGGACACAACCCCTTTTGAGGTAGAAACCAGAGCACGTCCAACAACACGATCTTTCCCAAAAAACCTCGTAATTAGGTACGCAAAGAGGTACCCAACCCACGGGAAATGGAAGTAAAACACCTCTAATAGGAATGTGGAAGATCAAACAATGGGAGAACCAGTGACCTTTCTAACCCACGCCTCAGCTAAGAGACTCAATCTAGCTCGGCCAAAGGACAAAGGGACCAAAAGAAAAAACAGATGGGTGCAACACACCATAAGCAAAATTAATTTTCGACCTCCTGAGAGGGCACGATGACGCAACTTAAAAAAAATGGGTAGACACCAACCCATTTGAAGCCTTGAATGGGGAGGACAACGCCTCCAATTTTCTCAGGAAAGCCCCAAAGGCTTTGGAAAGAGGTTGGATCTTCCAAGGGAGAAAGAAACACAAGGTCAAAATAAAACCAACATGTTTAGAAGCCAGTCACCCGCCCCACCTTGTCATGTAACCAGGCAAAACCTTGGGGAAAAAAAAGGTTAGAAACATTCGGAAATTCACCACTCTTTCTTTGATTCACTAGGAATCCTCCTGCCAAAACAAGCAGATAATTATAGAGCGAAGATCTGGCATGTTCTCACGAAAGAAAAAGGCCCATTGAAGGAGGTCCTGATTCATTCAAAAAACCAAGCCCTACCAAGTCTCCCAATTGGGATAAGGCTAGTAGGGGAAGGGGAAGAGGACTAGTCCTCCCAACCAACTATGGAAGAGCTGATAAGCACGTGGTGGCTGGCTTCATAGTAGTGACATACGAAATACGAGTATTTTTCGAAGGTGCTCAAAAAGAAGTATTTTCAAGTATTTTAAAAAAAGCATTATAAAAATACAAAGGCTTGAAAATTGGCCTTTGTATCAAGTATTTTCAAGTATTTTTTAAAAAGCCCAAAAAAACGTATAATACGCGTATGTTTGAATCGAATTGAGAGTATGTCACTACTATGGCTGGCTTGGAGGAAAATGTCCTTAGGCACCAATAATCACTGAAAGAAGCTCCCAACCTAGAGTGGAATTAGAGGGAAGAACCAAGCAGGGAGGCTTCAAATGCACCATTATGGCGAACGTTTATGTCAGAACTAACCCGGTCAACATCCAAAACAAGAAACACTTACACTAGAATACATTGGACATGATTTCAGCCATGAACAACGAGGTGGAGTTTGTAGCGCACGCTCACAACCTCCTCCTAAAAAAAGGATCGGAAGGAGAAGACTAACAATCCTTCAAGAATATGACTTCTATGTGACCACCTTTAACACCACTCCCATTACACAAAATTTTGAGAGGGACCGAAGTGAAAGTAGCACCCGGAAGACAATCTTGACATAGGGATCAACTGGCAATGCTTTTGCCCTAAAACTGCCTTTTCATGATTAATAAGGCCATCACCATCACCTCCCTAAACATGAGGAGCCTAGGGAGGAGTATTCCAAAGCAAAAGGAGATCAGGACATGGATCACCTCCTTAGCCATACCCCCTCAAATTCCACTCCTACAAAAACACCACCTAGGGAAGCGGAATGCCTCACTTCAACTAAGGGAATCGAGTTTTGGAAAGGAACATCCTTTTGGAACCATGGCATCCCAATGGGACGCTTGCAAAGATTGAGCGCATGCACCTCTATTTTGGTGGACAAATTCCTCGTTCCTCAAATGACCTCCAACGACATTCTTTTAGAAGGCAGAGCTCAATTCATAACCCTCCAACTTTTAGACAACGGAAACTTGACAATTGTCAACATATATGCCGTTCGCACTTCAAACGCAAAGGTGCTGATGTGGAAGCAGCTAAGCAAAGCCAACTTTAACACCCCCCATGTCATCATAGGCGGTGACTTCAACCACTTAAAAGAAATGGACATAAGAGGAAAGGTGGGAAAATGCCTTATGCTGAGAAGAAAGGCGGTCGCTTGGCACCACATGATGCTCCAATATGGACTAGTGGATGCTTGGAAACTAGACAATTTCTGAAAAATGTCTAAAAAAGAATACACCTTCGACAACAACAGGTCTAGAGCGCATTTGATGGTCTTGTATATTAACAAATTCCTTGTCTCTCAAGACCTAGACATGAAAGGAGGGTGAATCAAGGCAACTATGTCAATATGTAAGCTCTCCGATCACTCTCCTTTCGTGCTAACTGTCTAGGGACAACCAGCTGAGCCCCCAAAGCAAAATAAATATTTCGACTCCTCCTTGCTAGGTGAAGAAAAGTGTAAGGCACCTATGCTCCAGGCCTAGGAAAGGGAGACACCCAAGCCATCAGAAGACATAGAATGGGCTCCTTGGTTAGAGGCTACCACCCAAAGAGTGACGACTTGTAACGCCCTGCTAATCAAGGAGCGGAACCATCTTAGAGGTGCATAGGTCATTCAAAAAAATCCAATTAGCAAAGGTGCACCTACAACTAGACCCAACAAACAAGCGCATACAAGACATTCTTTCTGAGTCGCAAGGGAAGCTGGTAGAATTCTTTCAGACATTAGTAGAGTGATGCAGCCATCATTCGGTGGTGAAATGGCTAAGGTACGAAGACACTTGCTCTAAGGCCTTCATTGATTTCCACCAGATCGACAAAAAAAGGACTTTCCTAAAGGAGCTGGAAGTTGATGGGAAGACTATTTCCAAACAGGAGGACCTCTCTCACTACATCACCTAATTCTACACCAAGTTATATACATTCAAACCGCATTCACCGAGCTTAGCAAAAGCCCAAAAGAAATGTTAGGAGAGCATACCTTCTTGAATCACGGAGGATATGAATGCAAAAATGATCTAGGAATTAACGTTGGAGGAAGTGGTAGAAGCCATCATCTTTTTGCCCAAAGGCAAAGCTCTAGGCCATGATAGTCTGCCGATGAAATTCTTCCAAAAGAACGTGGAAGAAAACACCCCCACGTTCCTCCTAACATTCCAAGCAATGCTCTCATTGGGGCTAACCTCTTATTCCATCAACAAGGGGATGATTACCTTAATCTTGAAATTTGAAAATCATTCCAAGCTAGGAAATTAGTGCCCTATCACCCTTCTAGGTAATATCTATAAAATCTTTGCTGAAATCTTGGCGCGAAAAATCCAAGTCCATTTTCCTCTCATGATCAAACCCAACTATACGAATTTCGTGATGGGAAGGAGCATCCTGGACAACAACTTTCTAGCCTAAGAATCATTAGAATGGGTAGTGGAAAGTGAACATGACCTAATCTTACTCCTTCTTGATTTCGAAAAAACTTTTGATAAAATAGAGTGGAATTTCCTCTTCCCAACCCTATCCAAACTAGGATTTAGCTCCAAATGGATTGAGTGGGTCCCATCCCTGTACTGGTTAGCCTCCTCCTTGGTCAAGGTCAATGGAGAATCTGAAGGAAACTTCAGGCTATCCAGGTTAGTAAAACAGGGCTACCCGTTGGCCCCATACCTATTCATCCTAACAACGGACGTCCTAAGCCACATGCTGGATGACACGAAGTACAATGACGCGTTCCCAAGTCACGGGGTGAAACCCACTTGAGGGTTTCACAAAGTCAAGTTGCGGAAGTTGAGACTTGGAGGCACGCTCCCGGCTTCCAACTCTAGAAAGGGGTAGAGGGTCGAGTTGGGAGCCCAGGGATTAGACTAGGAAGAAGGTTTAGTACATCAAGCATGAATCTGCATCAAAACAAACCACCCAAGTGGTTAGATCACTTTCCGGGACACCCTTTGGTGTTGGGACAAGCCACGGGCACTTCGGACCACAAGACTCACCACGGCCCGGACTCGGGGGATGCCACCACCATCCCCCATATAGTATACTCTACGACGCTCTACCGCACCCCCATCTAAGTGGCTCTTTTTCCCGGGACTCCCAAGTTGGAGTCCCGAAATCCAACCAAGTGTCCTGGTTCTGGACTCTCGGGACTTTGAGAGGGCATAGCTCCTCGCCCTGACCTCGGATCGGGACGAGGTCTAAACCGAAGTTGTAGCCCTCGTCGAGATCTTTCCAACGACGTATCGCACTCCCGAATCGGACATCGGGCGCGGGTCGATTCCCGACTTTTAGTGGTCGGGAGTCAAACTGCCAATTTGACTCCCGGCCCTTCTTTTGTCCATAACTTGGGCGACAGATGTCCGAATGACCAATGCGAGGCCATTATCGATATCTACGCTTCAAGACCTTTCCAATGACACCAAGAACACGCCAATACAAGGTGTTTTGCCCCTTGCTGTTGAGCTCTGAACATTCGGGAGTCCCAAAGGACTCCAACTCTTCACTTTTTCCAAGTGTTGGGCTTCACCCCCACACTTGGCCAAAGTAGGGTTGCGACAGTGGACAACTTCCATAGCGATATCCCCTACCCGAGCTTGATCCGGGTTTACACCTACAAGTCTAACCACACCAAAACCCAAAAATCGTAAGATCACAGCTCCCTTTTGTGGTCCGTTCTGAATGTTCCAGAAATCAAACCTACGAACAATGTTCAACTCACGATTCTCTTGTGTTTCTGGTTCTACGGGAATCTCTTCTCCTCTAGACGAAGACATCCTTTCCACTTCTCATATTACCTATACTCTCATGAATGGCCGCAACTACGCAACCTGCTCTGATACCAAAAAGAAGGGGTCTTATGAAAATAGACGACACATACACCATCTGATGTGGACCCTAGCATCTATGTTCTACAAATCGGTCTCACACCCGTTGACATCTTTCCATTTCCAAAACTCAAACTGCTTCCTGCTCTCCCTGACTCCTCAATGATTCACAAATTAACAGACACATCGACACAACAATTCAACGACTCACACTTCCTATCATGTACTTCACATTAATGCGATTTCAAAAGAAATTTTTCATTCTCATTCACAAAATATGTACATCCTCAACAGCTCGAGCAATTCTTGCCATCAGTAGTTCACAAAAAGAAAGAAGAGGGTCCGATCGTTCCCCCATGTACTGTCCTCCCTCTCCCTAATTCCTCTTGTCTATTTCTGCAACAGGAGCTCAACTCTACCTCAGACGCATCGCAAAATTCTCAGTACAGCTAAGCTCTTCTCTCCCCAACTCCTAACTCCTCTCCTCACTACTGTCTTCTTCCAATCTCCCAAAAATTGTCCGTTATCTCCAACCCGTCCTTCCGATCCTTCTCTTCCACCATCGTTAGCTTCGTCCAAAAGCTTCAGCCATTCTCCCGTGCCAAACCGCCATTCTCCATAATTGCATCGCCGACCCTAGCCATAATTCGGAGCCGCCACACAGGCTCCATACCCATTCAGTGCAGCCGCCATGCAAATCTCTCAGTGCATCACCTTTCTCCCAAATCAACAAAGCTTCCCATGCAGAAGTAAAGTAAAAGCAGCCGTCATGGAGACAAATGGCTCAACTAACCAACAGCCCACTTCCTTGATCAGTGACACCCAGAAGTTGATGTAACCTAATTTAAGGTTACACTTTGTGTATTGAATTTTGGGAAGTTTTAATGTGTTACTTTTGGTCCATTTTGAATGCATGTATCAACATATGAAGTTTTTGGGTTGCATTCAAGTAATCAATAGATGTACAAATAATTCTTGCAAATTTGAACACCCCCATATTAAATGAGCTTTTGAAGTGCACCTGAATGGTTGATAGACATACATCTATTCTTGCAAGTTCAAATACCCCCACAAACAAAGCTCTTGGAAGGCATTCGATTGATCAATAAATGTAGGTAGTTATTACAAGTTCAAACAATTGGATAAGGCAAATGTAAGCTACGTATACAATGTAAACAAAATACTATCACAATTTGACAATTTTCAACACTTGTCCATGTTTGACATATGATGGTGGATATTTATAAAATATTTTTTTATGAAGGGTTCATTCACAATTTGAGTTCCAAAAAAAGGAATAAAAATTCCAACATTTCTTAAGGCTACTTTTGAAAATAAAAACTAGATGGAAAAAAATTGAGTGAACAAAATTGAATAGCCCAAGATAAGACAATTCATGTGGCACTAGTGATTTTTCACATGCATACATAATTGTGCATCAATATTATGGTTTACCAGTACACATGAATATGCTTCAAGCTAGAAATTTTGAGCTTAATGGATATAGACAACTAGCAAATTAGTATAAACAAATGAGTATTTTCCCTTGCAACCATTTGGTTCAAAATTGATAAAATTTGTTTTTTCATCAAGTTTACCCAATGAACACATACTTGATTTAAACAAAACATGTTTTTCTTGTTCAAAAAGTTTGAAATCAATTTGCATGAATTTTTACATTCCTTTTGATTATTCAAAAACTAAAGTTTAAAACAATTAATATATTTATTTTTAAAATCTCAAAAATACATTTACATAATATCCCAAAAATATATATATAATATAATAAGACACCATTTTATTTATTAACATACAAATATCCACTATAATTGTTATCATTTTAGTAAAATAAAAACTCAAAGTTGGACTTCAAAGTCCTTTAAAAGACATTAAACATTCCTTTTTGGAACTTTCATTATGAACAAACCTTGAAAAGTTGCAATAGATGATGGTTTATATCTAACTCGTCATTTTGTTATGGAATTGGTGCAAATATTAATGATTTAATTGTTCATAGAATAGTATTTTGATTTATAAGGTCTTTAAGAATCATTATAATATAATAAATTAATTACAAAGTACCAATTTTAATGAAAATTTTTCCATGAAATTTTACCTATATAAAACAGTAACCATTAAAAACAATCTTCCCCATCAACACTTTCGAAATTTCTTGAAGTCATGGAGATCAATCATATGAATTTAAAATTTTGTTCATTATTACATTATGTTACAATAATGTTGATGATTACATTTGACAAAAATAAATTGGATTTTCAAATTTAATAAAAAATGTTGTCACACACGGGTTTTTTAAAAACCTTTATAAATATATTGGTGTACATTTACAATATAAAAGCGCAATTATGAATCAATTAAATATTCATGATTTTTATAACATATTTTATTCAAACCCAAATCATTTCTATGTGATCTATGGAATAATTCAAAATGAATGAAATCTTGTTGACACAATATATAATTATTGTTTTGCTAAAATTATACACATTATAATCTACATTTAGTCAACAATTTAAGCTTTTGACATGCATTCAATACCCCAAGAAATGTAGGTAATTTTCGCTAGTTCAAACACCTTGACAAATGAAGGTTTGGAATGCATTGAATTAACCAATATACATAGGTAATTTTTGCAAGTTCGAACACCCTAACAAATGAAAATTTTGGAATGCATTCAATTGGCCAATACATATTGATAATTCCTACAAGCTCAAACACCCCAACAAATTAATCCTTTGGATTGCACTCAATTAGCGACTATGTGTAGGTAATTGCTGCAAACTCAAACACCTTAACAAATTAATGTTTTGAAATGCATTTAATTGGCCAATAGATGTACGTAATTCTTGCAAGCTCGAACAATGGTTGAAACAAAGGTTTTGGAGTGCACTCATTTGGCCAATAGATGTAGGTTATTTTTGCAAGCTCAAACACCTTCACAAATGATGATTTGGAGTGCACTACATTCACCAATAAATGTACGCAATTCTTGCAAGCTCCAACACCTTGACAAATGAAGGTTTTGAAGTGCATTCAATTGTCCAATAAATGTAGGTAAACCTTGCAAGCTCGAACACCCCAACAAATGAATGTTTTGTTGTGCACTCAATTGGCTAAAAGGTGTAGGTAATTCTTGCAAGTTCAAACAATCATTCAACTGAAAGTTTTTGAGTGTACTCAATTGTCTAATAATGTAGGTAATTTTTGCAATCTTGAACACCTTGATAAATACAGGTTTTGGAATGCACTCAATTCATTAATAAATGTATGTAATTCTTACAAATTCGAATAATCGTTCAAATGAAGGTTTTGGAATGCACTCAATTCGCCAATAGATGTAGGTAATTCTTGCAAGTTCAAGCAATCATTCAAATGAAGGTTTTTGAGTGCCTTCAATTCACCACTAAATGTAGGTAGTTCTTACAAACTCAAACAATCTAACAAATCAAGGGTTTTGAGTGCATTCAAATAGTTAATAGATGTAGGTTATTTTTCCAACCTCAAACACTATTATAAATGAAGGTTTTAGAATCCACTTAACTAGCCAATACATGTAAGTAATTTTTGCAAACTTGAACATGCCCACAACTCAAGGTTTTGGAGTGCATTCAATTGGTCAATAAATGTAGGTATCTTTTACAAATTCAAACAATTTGAGAAATAAAGGCCTTGGAATGCATTCGATTTGTCAATACATGTAGGCGAATCTTGTAAGTTCGAATAATCGTTCAAATGAAAGTTTTGAAGCACATTCAATTGGCCAATAAATGTAGATAATTTCTGCAAGCTCGAACAATCGTTTAAATGAAAGTTTTAAAGTGCCTTCAAAAGCCAATAGATGTAGGTAATTCTTGTAAATTCGAATAATTGTTCACATGAAAGTTTTGGAGTGCACTCAATTGGCCAATTGATGTAGGTAATTCTTGTGAAGTCGAACAATTGTTCAAATGAATTTTTTAAGTGCATTGAATTGGCTAGTAGATGTAGGTAATTCTTGTGAGGTCGAACAATTGTTCAAATGAAGGTTTTCAAGTGCATTCAAATGGTCAATAGATGTAGGTAATTCTTGCAAACTTGAACATCTTCAAAAGGGAAGGTTTCAAAGTGCATTCAATTGACCAATAGATGTAAATAATTTTTGCAAACTCGAACACCTTCACAAATAAAGGTTTTGGAGTGTATTAAATTCACCAATAGATTTATGTAATGATTGCAACCTCAAACAATTATTCAAATCAAAATTTTGGAGTGCACTTAATTAGTCAATAGATGTATGTAATTTTTGCAAATTTGAACAATTGTTCAAATTAAGGTTTTTGAGTGTATTCAATTCACAAATAGATGTGGGTAATTCTTACAAATTCAAACAATTATTCAAATCAAGGTTTTTGAATGCACTCAATTGACCAATAAATGTAGGTAATTATTACAAATTTGAACACTTTGATAAATTAAGGTTTTGAAGTGCATTCAATTTGCACATAAATGTAAGTAATTTCTCTAATTTCAAACAATTACACAAATCAAGGTTTTGGAGTGCAATCAATTCACCAATAAATGTAGATAATTCTTCCAACCTCGAAAATCGTTGAAAATGAAGGTTTTAAAATGCATTCAATTGACCAATAGATGTAGGTAATTTTTGCAAGCTCGAGCAATTTGACAACTGAAGGTTTTGGAGTGCATTCAATTGGCCAATAGATGAAGGTAATTCTTGCAAACTTGAACAATCTGACAAATTAGGGGTTTTGAATGCATGCAATTGACCAATTGATGTAGGTAATTTTTATAAACTTAAACAATTATTCAAATGAAGGTTTTGAAGTGCATTCAATTAGCCAATAGATGTAGGTAATTCTTGCAACTTGGACCACATAAGTAATTTAAGGTTTTGGAGTGCGTTCAATTAGCCAATAGATGTACGTAATTCTTGCAACTTGGACAACATTAATAAATGAAGGTTTTGGAATGCATTCAATTGGCTAATAGATGTAGGTAATATTTACAAATTAGAACACCCCACAAATAAAGGTTTTTGAGTGCATTCAATTGGTCGAAAGATGTAGGTAATTCTTACAAACTTGAACAATTAATCAAATCAATGTTTTGGAGTGCATTCAATGGACAAATACATGTACGTAATATTTGTAAATTCAAACAATTGTTCAAATTAAGGTTTTGGAATGCAATCAATTGGTCAATAGATGTAGGTAATTCTTGCAAACTCGAAACATTTGAACAAATTAAGGTTTTGAAGTGTAATTAATTGGCCAAAACATGTAGGTAATTTTGTAAATTTGAACAATTGTTCAAATCAAGGTTTTTGAATGCATTCAATTGACTAATAGATGTAGGTAATTCTTGCAAACTTGAACACCTTGACAAATTAAGGTTTTGTAGTGCACTTAATTGGCCAATAGATGTAAATAATTCTTGCAACCTCGAATAATTGTTTCAATGAAAGCTTTGGAGTGCACTCAATTGACCAATAGATTTAGGTAATTCCTCCAACATCGAACACCCCTGTAAATGAAGGTTTTGAAGTGTAATCAATTGGCCAATAGATGTAAGTAATTTTTGCAACCTCGAACAATTGTTTGAATGAAAGCTTTGGAGTGCATTCAATTGACCAATAGATGTAGGTAATTCCTCCAATTTCAAACACCCCTGCAAATGAAGGCTTTGAAGTGTAATCAAGTGGCTAATAGATGTAGGTAATTCCTTTAACCTGGAACACCCATGTAAATGAAGGTTTTCGAATGCCATCAATTGGCCAATAGATTTTAGTAATTCCTCTAAACTAAAACACCCATGTAAATGAAAGTTTTGGAATGCATTTAATAGGCCAATAGATGTAGGTTATTTTTGCAAGCTTGAACAACTTGATAACTCCAAGTTTCGGATTACATTCAATTGCCCAATAGATGCAAGAAATATTCGTAAACTAGAACAATTGTTCAAATTAAGGTTTTTGAGTGTGTTCAATTGGCCAATGGACTCAGGTAATTCTTGCAAACTTGAACACTTGAATAAATTAAGGTTTTCAAGTGTAGTCAATTCGCCAATACATGTAGGTAATTTTTGTAAATTCAAACAATTGTTCAAATCAAGGTTTTTGAGTGCATTCAATTCGCCAATTGATGTAGGTAATGCTTGCAAACTAAAACACTTTGACAAATTAAGGTTTTGAAGTGCACTCAATTTCCCAATAGATGAAGGTAACTTTTCTAGCTTGGAACAATTACGCAAATCAAGTTTTTGGAGTGTAATCAATTGGCCAATGGATGTAGGTAACTCTTCCAACTTCGAACACCCTTGTAACTGAAGGTCATTCAGTGCATTCAATTGACCAATAGATGTAGGTAATTTTTGCAGGTTCGAACAATTTGACAATTGAAGGTTTTGGAGTGCATTCAATTGGCCAATAGATGTAGGTAATTCTTGCAAATTTGAACATCCCCATAAATAAAGGTTTTCGAGTGCATTCAATTGGCCGATAAATTTAGGTAATTCTTGCAAATTCGAACATGCCCACAAATCAAGCGTTTTGAGTGTAGTCAAGTGGCCAATAAATGTGGGTAGTTCTTGCAACCACAAACAATTTGACAAATGAAAGTTTTGGAGTTCATTTAATTGGCCAATAGATGAAGGTAATTCTTGCAAACTTGAACAATATGACAAATTAAGGGTTTTGAGTGCATGCAACTGGCCAATTGATGTAGGTAATTTTCGTAAGCTCGAACAATTGTTCAACTGAAGTATTTGAAGTGCACTCAATTGGCCGATAGATGTAGGTAGTTCTTGCAACTTGCAACACATTGATAAAGTAAGGCTTTGGAGTGCATTCAATCGGCCAATAGATGTGGGTAATTCTTGCAAGTTTGAACACCATACAAATTCAAGGTTTTGGAGTGCATTCAATTGGCCGATAGATATAGGTAATTTTTGCAAGTTTGAACAATTGTTAAAATCAATGTTTTGGAGTGCATTCAATTGACCAATAGATGTAGGTAATATTCGTAAATTCAAACAATTGTTCAAATTAAGGTTTTTGAGTGCATTCAATTGGCCAATAGATGTAGGTAATTCTTGCAAACTCGAACATTTGAATAAATTAAGGTTTTCGAGTGTAGTCAATTGGCCAATACATGTTGGTAATTTTTGCAAATTCGAACAATTGTTTAAATCAAGGTTTTTGAGTGCGTTCAATTGGTCAATGGACTCAGGTAATTCTTGCAAACTCGAACACTTGAATAAATGAAGGTTTTCAAGTGTAGTCAATTCGCCAATACATGTAGGTAATTTTTGTAAATTCAAACAATTGTTCAAATCAAGGTTTTTGAGTGCATTCAATTCGCCAATTGATGTAGGTAATGCTTGCAAACTAAAACACTTTGACAAATTAAGGTTTTGAAGTGCACTCAATTTCCCAATAGATGAAGGTAACTTTTCTAGCTTGGAACAATTACGCAAATCAAGTTTTTGGAGTGTAATCAATTGGCCAATGGATGTAGGTAACTCTTCCAACTTCGAACACCCTTGTAACTGAAGGTCATTCAGTGCATTCAATTGACCAATAGATGTAGGTAATTTTTGCAGGTTCGAACAATTTGACAATTGAAGGTTTTGGAGTGCATTCAATTGGCCAATAGATGTAGGTAATTCTTGCAAATTTGAACATCCCCATAAATAAAGGTTTTCGAGTGCATTCAATTGGCCGATAAATTTAGGTAATTCTTGCAAATTCGAACATGCCCACAAATCAAGCGTTTTGAGTGTAGTCAAGTGGCCAATAAATGTGGGTAGTTCTTGCAACCACAAACAATTTGACAAATGAAAGTTTTGGAGTTCATTTAATTGGCCAATAGATGAAGGTAATTCTTGCAAACTCGAACAGTATGACAAATCAAGGGTTTTGAGTGCATGCAATTGGCCAATCGATGTAGGTAATTTTTGTAAACTTGAACATCTAGATAAATTAAGGTTTTGAAGTGCACTCAATTGGTCGATAGATGTAGGTAGTTCTTGTAATTTGGAACACATTGATAAATTAAGGCTTTGGAGTGCATTCAATTGGCCAATAGATATAGGTAATTCGTGCAAGTTCGAACACAATTTCAAATGAAGGTTTTGAAGTGCATTCAATTGGCCGATAGATGTAGGTAATTTTTGCAAGTTCGAACAATTATAGAAATCAATGTTTTGGAGTGCATTCAATTGACCAATAGATGTAGGTAATTCTTGCAAACTTGAACACCTGAATATATGAAGGTTTTCGAGTGTAATCAATTGGCCAATACATGTTGGTAATTTTTGCAAATTTGAACATTTGCTCAAATCAAGGTTTTTGAGTGCATTCAATTCGCCAATAGATGTAGGTAATGCTTGCAAACTTGAACAATTGTTTAAATCAAGGGTTTTGAGTGCATTCAATTCGCCAATAGATGTAGGTAACTCTTCTAATTTCAAACATCCTTGTAAGTTAAGGATCTGAAGTGCATTCAATTGACCAATAGATGTAGGCAATTTTTGTAAATTTAAACACCTTGATAAATTAAGCTCTTGAAGTGCATTCAATTCGCTAATAGATGTAGGTAACTCTTCCAACTTCAAACATCCTTGCAAGTTAAGGACCTGAAGTGCACTCAATTGACCAATAGATATAGGCAATTTTTGTAAACTTGAACATCTTGATAAATTAAGCTCTTGAAGTGCATTCAATTGGCCAATAGATGTAGGTAATTCTTGCAAGCTCAAACATCCCGATATATTAAGTTCTAAAAGTGCATTCAATTTGCCAAAAGATGTAGATAATTCTTTCATATCAAAACATATTGACATATCAAGGCAATGTTTTGAAATATCAAAAAAAAATTCTAAAAAATTACATTTTGTTAAATGGAGTACTCGTAAATGACAACAATTAACCAAATTATTTGGCAACTTTTGGATCATGCATTCTTGAAAAGACAACCATTGAAGCCTATTCAAATCTTGACCTTGGATGAAATTTTCCACTATATTTGGTGAGGCTTTTGTTAGGTCAAGTAATCTAAGGTTGTGAAACTCCTTTGAACCATTTTGGAAAAATGAAGGCAAAACTCCACATTCTTTAAAAGAAATTCCTTCAAAATTTTCCACCACCTATCACATTAAACAAATTACAAATAATTATCAAAATCAATAAAAATAAAATTTCATTATAATGCAAATTTTTGATGAAAAAAATTACATCTCCTTAAATAAAGCAAAAATTTATGGTTTGATTTGGAATTTTGACAATATATATATACCATAGGATTAAATTAACACATGTTGTTCAAACCTGATTTTTTTGCAAAGATATATTTGGTTTCCAAATAAATCGATTCATTTTAACTTTTGTTGCGATATTTCGACCCATGTCTCGTAATTGTTCATGCATGTACAAGCTGCCATCTTTTGCCCATTTGATTAAAGATTTATCTTTCAAGTTTTGTAATATAAACATAGGGCTCGATGAATCATTTCCATTCCAATACACTCGACAAAACGTACTTTTTTTGAACCCGACAAAAAAACAAGCAATATCCAAAAACATGCTTTGATGTTTTTCATCCAAGTGTTCATAAGAAATTTGTAAAGTTTTCCAAAGCAACCCATTGTCAAAGTCCCCTGTTATATTTCGCCCAGCTTTCAATTCGCATAATGCATCTTTCCATGTTTCCAAATCATGAATATCATACAAATAACAACCCAATATTTCAAGGCTTAAAGGGAGCCCCCCGCAAGCTTTTATAATCTCCATAGAAATGTTTTTAAAATCATTTGTCACAATTGTATGTTTGAATGCATGGAACAGGAAAAGTTCCCTTGCTTGTTCTTCTTCCAATAATTCCATCTCTATTTTTGCAGACTCCCATACATAATTTTTCAATTCTTGCCAATTTCGAGAATTTACAAGTACTTTGCTCTTGCAATCTACATTAGTGGCATGCTTGCCAATAGGAAGATGCAAGGCTCCAAGGTTCATCGATTTATCAACATCATCCACAACCACTAAAACTTTCTTTAATATCATGCATTGTTTGATTTCATCAAGGTATTCATCAACATCTTCATCGTTGTGTAACTTTCTATCACACAAATCTTGTAGAAGTTTTCTTTTGACATGGTTGATGTCTTTTGATTTCACATCCTCCAAGAAGCTAGATTTTTCATATTGGTTGTGGAACAAATGATACACTTTTTTACTCAAAGTGGTCTTCCCAATCCCACCCATTCCAACCAATGCAACAATAGATTCCTTTTGTAACAAATTATTTATGGCATTTGCTTTAGCTTCCAATGCCACTTCATAACATGGCAAAGGTGGCATAGTTGGTGTTTTTTTTCCCTGTCAAAGTTCACCAAAAAAAATTAAAAAATTAAAATAATGGATAATACCTTAAAAATTATGGCACACAATTTAAGTGAAATGATGTAATGTTTGTAGTCAAATTAGATGAACATACATAATTCCAAAAATTAAAACCAATGTTATTTACCTTCATAAAAATTTTCAAACATTCCAATAGTTTGGAATAACTTAAATGGTCTTTTGATGGTGGCTTGCAAATTGTCAAATGATTAGCATCTTCAACTTTGTAATTGTTATTGTTCGACAATCGAATAGCTGAAGCCATTGGCACTAAAATTCCCTATACATGCGAAAAAGCTATTTTAGTTGGAACTCCTTAATATGATTAGAATTATCTTAATATACAAGTTGTCAAATGTAATGTAGTTACCAAATGATGATTGGAACAATGACTCAAATTTTATGTTCAAATTATATAAATCAAATAAATTTGTAACATAACTTCATTTAACCTTATTACAAATGAATAGAATCACAAAGGTGTTTTTTTCAATTGAAATTCTATTCACAATGAATTTGTAATTTTTACTATGTATACATGTTGCAATGGATTCATGGACAAAGAAGGGAAAACTTAAAACCAATTTCACAACTAACGTTAGTAGTTTCAAAAGTTAAACCAATGCAATATTTTGTAACATAAAAAATGTTCAACTATGGAACCTAATTGGATGGTCAATATGTTTAAATGCAAATCTTACCCATTCATTGTCAATAGGTAATCCTTCAACAAATGCATAGATGTTGGTGTCTTCACAAATAGATTTCTTAAAGTCTATTGAAAGTTGTTCCATTTTTGGGTTGAAAGGTTCCATATTTTTCAAAAGACTTGATGGGGTTGCGTCCTTGGCGATTTGTTGACATTGCCATTTGAAATACTTTAATAGATCTTTGGTACCACCGGCATGTGGTACACTATAAAACACCACACCTTTAAGATTTTTCAAAAAATTCTCACAACAATTTTGTGATTTAACATCCAAATTATTCATTTGCTTTTGATACACATGTTTGTGCATTTCAACCACCAAGCTTTTGAGGACAAGACCTCCAAAACTATAAGCAACCATTGCCACTGGTCCATCCCAAAGTGTTTCATACCTATGTAAAACATTTCAAAATACACCAAAGATGCATCAACAACATGTTTAATGGTAATGTGCATGTAAAAATATCCATAACATCATATATTGTATTTGCTGCAATTTGTCAATTAACACAACAACTTAACCCATAAATCCATAACATATTTATTTGTGAGTTGTTTTTCATTTTACACCTCCTTTTAAAAGTTTACGTATAAAATGTTCCAATCACATGTGGGTAAATAAGTTACTATGCACAAGCATGTAGGCATTTAATTCCAAGTGTTAATGTATAGATAGTTTTTATGTGTTACATTGACAATTTATTCAAATAGTAGAATGTAGGAAATTGGAAGTAAGATATATATATTTTTGAGATTAAATATAGGTACAAAGTGGATTCAATTTCAATAAATTATATGGGTTATTGAATTTAGTTCAAGTGCCAAGGATGAAACTTCAAAAAACTCTCGTCACAAATTGTCACCATAACCAAATTGGATTCCCACAACTTGATAATGTGAACATAAACTTTGTTAATAATTCATCTCAACATGACAATTAACACCACAACCCCATTTCATGTTCTCTTCAATGAATTTGAAAGTTCCAAAGTGTTCAAGGTTTGGTGTGCACCACAATAATGTTCCACATGAACAATCTATTCAAAGATGTCAAAATGAAATCAATTATCTTTAATTGAAACACACAATGAAAAATAAAATGCCCATAAGTAAGGAAATTGTCACACCTTGAATCTATAACCAAGCTTTGAATGAGGTTTCGACCAATTTCAGTCACATCATTGTGGACACTTGCCACAACATTAGAATCATATGACAATGACAAAATTTTGACATTGTCATTTAAGTCCTTTGGGATCCATGTTTGTGGCCAACATATGCATTCTTCTTTATCGTTGATGGGGCGTGTTGTCCATGTTTGTTTCCAATTGTCATCAGTCCCATAAGTAACTCCATGGAAAAAAATTGTTGTCAACTTCGGGTTCTTTGAAGCGCAATTAGGATTTAAATCATGCACTGTATATTTCTGCAAAAGAAAAAAAGAAATGTCTACAAGATTCATCAAATAAGTCTTGAAAATAAATTGATTTTACATAAAATCAAAGAAATGCAAGATTTTTGAAGTGTACAATCACAATATTTGACAAAATACATGTTAATTTAAATTGTAAAGTAGAATGAGACAATAATCTATGAATTAAACAATACCATATTCATCTTGCAACATCATTTAAATTTGAATTTTGATTCCATTCCCATATTTGCAATTTTTTGAGGCTTGTCAATTTTCTTTCAAAAAATCAAGTGCGTCACAAAAGAAGATCAATTACATGCAAAGTAAATTTCAAAATATAATTCAATAATTGACTATCATCACATAATGGTGTGATGGAATATTAGCCAATAAATTTAAGGATTCATGCTAAAAATTAAAAAATTTGGGTTCTTTAATTAAAACCACCTCATTAATCTAATTCATTTTCATTTCACTATTTTTTCCACAAATTTTGGCCACCAAGGGTTGTAATTCCTAAGGAATTGGGGCACAATCACAAGAATACTGTCCAAGAGTATTCTTTAATAATTATGTTATTGGATTCAAACCACTTTGGAGTTACTCACAATCTACATTGAAAGTTGCAATCCTTACAAATTCTATATATGAACATAGTCAATGCCAATTGACAAATTTTCCTCTCACCAATTTTACTTGGTATAGCAAAATGAATCCCAAATGTAAGAGTTTGTTTTGATATCACTTCATTTCATATCGGTTCATTTAAATGATGCAACGAAAAAGCAAGCAGAATTATTGGTATTCAACAAGGAAGCTCATCAACTAATATCAAATTTCAACATGTAGCTTCAGAAAACCCAAGAAAAAGAGTTGTGCAAAACAAGCTCAATCATAAAATCAAGAGGACACACCACATCGGTGTCTTGTCTAGAGCTTGAAGGAGCATTTTCACCCAGGACCAGAGGTGTGTTGATCACACCATGGATCCGCATAACATCTCCCTTCTTTTTTTTTGGTGGCCCTTGTGAAATATGAACATCTTTTCTCTCATAGCGAGAGAATGAATTTCCCATACCTTTGACTACTCAAATTCCATTCATTAACTCTCTCCTATATGTTTTCTCTTCCCTTTCTGCTCTCCTAAAACCTGCTAGGAGTCTTTTACCCTCTCAAAAGTATACATGTTATAAAGTGTCTCCATCACAACACAGATTCACAGAACCTGATCTTTCGGCTAGCTCTTTGGACATAATGATGCCTTTCCTCTTCACCATCTCCCTGAAATTTCAGCACTCTTCTTTTACTCCTTTCGTCCCCTTTCTTCATAAACTCTTCTCACATATCTTTCTTACTTGTTTTCTCCTGCCCTAGAACTTCCTAAAAGGATTGTACCACCACTGACGGCAGTTTACCGATTCCGTGCGCGCTCAACCATCCATTCACCTCTGTCTTGGGCACAAGTAGTCGATTTCCATCTCATAAATGAGGATAGAGTTGGCAATGTAGGGTTGATCGGTAAACATGTTTATTGGTTCCGTCCAGGCTCCATTGTCGCCGCGATTCTTGTTTTACATCCACACGTTTCCTGTTTGCTGATTTCACCCAGTGTCCATATTTAGCCCATCATGTTGCACAAGTCATCTTTACTCGGTGGCATAGGTGACACAGTAGCTTGAGCCTTTGAGGGAGAAGGAAGCTACATGGATGGTCATAGAGGAGTGGAAAAAAGTATGTTGTAGAGAGGCAGAAATGTTATACATAGGTGGGTGGCCGTGGTAAATGCAGCACCTGCACTGGTACCATGTGTAAGGTACCTAATGGTCTTTTGTTGCATCGATGAGGCAAACTAGGACGAGGAAAATTGAGTTGCTGTACAAAAATGTTGGATCCAACGATTGAGAGAAAGCGTGGAAATTTTGAAAGTATACCACCCACAGATACTATGCTTGGTCCCACGCCCTTGTACTACATGTGTGGGTTGGGCATGGGACCATGGGTTTGAAACGTGTGAATCTACCTCCGTATATTATCACGAGGGTAGATGCTACCAGCTTTAGAAGCCTATTCCTAATTATTTCAACTTTGGTTGTAGGGGAATCTTGAAGGTTAGCCCCCCTACCAATTTGGAGGTAAATATTCCGATGACAACTGGGTAGAGTCCTGAGAAGAACTATGACTCACCAGGGATGTTGACAATTGTTGGGCGGGTATTATAGACAGCACAAACCCCTGGTGGGTATCATGGCGGTTATATAATCACAATTCTCAGAAATATCAAATACCCGTTTTAAAATGTATAACCGATGGTCCACAAAAAACAATTTGAATCAGTCAAATAACCACCGGTTCTTCTTTGAAACCTCGCAGTTTTTTTAAGGTTTTGACATATCCAGAACCGGAGGTTCTCCGGATCTGAAATGTTTGAAAAACCAGGCAATTATTTGTAAAAATAAAAGTTGCCCCAGACAGTGATATCGGTAGACACGGGTGACACGCGAGGGGAGGGGCAATGAAATAAGGAGCGTTTCCTGGGCCTTAAATCTTTACACATGTGGATGTGTTGAAAAAGCAGGCGTTGGTGGGCATAGCACGCAAGGCATTTTCACCTTTACGAAGTTACTGGGAACGGGTGACACGCGAGGGGAGGGGCAATGAAATAAGGAGCGTTTCCTGGGCCTCACATCTTTACACATGTGGATGTGTTGAAAAAGCAGGCGTTGGTGGGCATAGCACGCAAGGCATTTTCACCTTTACGAAGTTACTGGGAATCAACTGCGACCCAACCCATTCCTGACGCAGTCCATATTGAAAATTAGTGAGTTATTAGTGACCCGGTCAAAAGTTAGTGACCAGTGTTGGAGGAGGCTAGAGGCTAAATCCCCCCCTCTAGCACTGGCCGGCGACCTTTCTGGTCCTGACAGTGGAACCCTGCGGAGAACTGTGTGGTTCGGCCCAGAGTTTGACTTTTTGACTGTGAAAGTTAATCAAATAAAAAGGAAGCATCCTTCTTTCAGCGCCTGAATCTATCCCAATATACCGGTCAGAATTCGATTTTGCTGGGCTGCTGCAAAAAATAAAAAAGATTGTGAAATAAAAGAACATATACCTAAGTTGTTTTGCAGAATGAAGAAAACGCGTAGAACATGTGCAAGAAGACAGCGCCGGACAGAGCTAGTGAGGCCACATCACTCCTGCCAATTTGAGGTCTTGAGACCTGATTTGTTCTCTTCTCTCTCTCTGTTTCGCTAGCTCTCTTGCTGAGTCTCTTTCTCTCCTCCATTCAGCCTGTTACTTTCTCATGCGTAGCCTCTGGCTCTGTCTTGACTTGAAATTTCTTTTGTACTCCAAGTGCCAAAAGTTTACTGTTCATAAATTTTATTTTGACTAGTGGGAACTAATTCGAGGGTTAATCCTTTGGGGAAATAAGATTAATCTGGGGTTAAATCTTTTTGAGAAATAAGATTACTTTGAGGGTTAATCCTTTTAAAGAACTTGGGAGGCACCTCATCTAATTAATAGGAGAGGTGACTATGTCCCCAAATTTATTTTCCTGCCATTGGCCTTGGCCAAAAATGGTGACTAATAGTTTTGGAAATAAAAATTGCATGCAGCCAATGGGAAGGTGCAGCATCCACTCAGGGGCCCCAGCTTTTTAATTTGGGTTTTGGGGGAAAGGGGGGAGAAGTTTTTTTTTTTTTTTGAGTTGCTGATGTGTTCCTACATGTTCCCAAGTTGTTCCCCAAGTTCTCAATATGTTCCCCAAGGCTGTTCCCAATAGCTGGGTGGGAGGTTGGAGGGGAGTTTGGAGGGGAGGTTTTTTTTTTCAAGCTGTATTTGGTGTGGACAGTGGACTTTCCATGCAAGTTTTTTTGGGGTGGGGGGTGAGGATTTGTTTTCCTTTCAGCCAATGGGAGGGCCCAAGGTGCCATGCTTATATTCCTTTTAAGTTTAGGGGGCAGGAAGGATTATTTTTCCCTGTTTCCCAATGTGTTCCCACAGTGTTCCCTCTAAGTTCCCAATATGTTCCCCAATTTCACAATGTGTTCCCCAACATGTTCTTCATATAAGCACCTCACTTTTAGCCCATATGCTTTGGCAAATGTTCTCCTCTCAGCTATATAGCCAGGCCGAAGGGGAGGAACTATATATATCAAAACAGAGATGAACCTCAACTGGGTTAATATTTTGTTTCACCTTGGTAACTAACTCTGTAATAAGTGGGTCTCTTATATAGGTAGATAGGCAGGAAAATAGGTAACTACTAGGTAAATAGATGGTTTACACATAGCTAAGGGCTAATTTTACTACCTACTTACTAACAACCCACTTGTGCGTTGATAGTAGGTGGGTAGTAAAAAAAAGCACTGAGCTAACCACTATGATTAGCTAGGGAACTGCTGGGTACGCAGCCCATTACTGACGCAGTCCATATTAAAAATTAATGAGTCAGTGACCGGGTCAAAAGTTAGCGACCAGTGTTTGAGCAGGAGGCCTACGGCGCCTGCAAGAAATTCTGGACGCTAGTGAAGGCACCTAACTCCTGCCAATTTGAGATCTTGAGACCTGATTTGTTCTTTTCTCTCTCTCTCTCTCTCTCTCTCGCTGAGTCTCTTTCTCTCTTCCACCCAATCTGGTGCTTTCTGATGTGTAGCCTCTCTCTCTCTCTCTCTCTCAACTTGAAATCTATTTTGTGTTCATAAATTTTATTTTGACTAGAGGGAACTAATTCGAGGGTTAATCCTTTTGGGAAATAAGATTAATCTGGGGTTACTTCTTTTTGAGAAATAGAATTACTTTGAGGGCTAACTCTTTTGGGAAATAAGATTAATCTGGGGTTAATTCATCTTGAGAAATAAGATTACTTTGAGGGTTAATCCTTCTGGGAAATAAGGTTAATCTGGGGTTAAATCTTTCTGAGAAATAAGATTACTTTGAAGGTAAATCCTTTTGGGGAATAAGAGGAATTTGGGGTTTGACCTTTTTAATGCGGGGTTTGTTCTTTTGGGATTCATTTTACATGGAGTATATATATGATTGGCTAATAACATGGCTAATTTGAATTTAACAAAATAAAAAGAGGACTATTTTGAGGTTTGATCCTTTCGAGAAATAAGAGTAATTATGGTGAACTAAATACAATTACTTGTGGGCTCAACTGATTTAGAAGTGACTATGTGTAGGGTAAAGCCCTAGGATGAGGACATTTTCAAAATAAGAGACCTAGGATGAGGGATATCATTTGATGAAATATCTCACGGTTATGGTCTTGTGATATCCAGAGTAAAATCTAGATTAAAAAATTTGAAATCTAGGTAGGATATCATAATCCTACCCAGGTAGAATATCATAATCTTACCTAGACATGGATATCAAGTAGGTATGGGAGTAAGGGTAAAGGTTTTGGGTAATGTATAGAGTATAAGGTGTAGGGTGGTTGATAGGGTTAGAAACTAAATGTTTAAAGATATGTAGACTAAGTATCCTAAGTTTTTGAAAGCTTTTAATTAGTTTTGAGAAAATTTAATCTGGATTATGAAAACTAACTTGAATATCCAATAGATATTGTTTGATTATATATTTGACATTCTCAAAAACTAGTGAAATATTTTTTAAATGTATCCTTTTTGGTTATTTGAAATGAGTTTTCTTTAAAAAATACTAAATAACGAGTTCAATTCTCAAAACCTATTTTGAAAACTAGATCCAATGGACATTTTTTTGATGTGATATTTGCCCAACATGGTGTGAACTCAACATATAAACATTGTTTTGCAAGGTAAATAGTGTGGCATGCACAATTGGTCCAAATGTGAACCCATTACATAAATATAGGGTGAATTCAACATATGAACATTATTATACAAGGTATATATTTAATTTTTGAAGATCCAAATATGAAAGGAAATCTTACTTGAATTGCATAGTAAACATGTTTTCTCTAAATGTGAACACATTATTGAACTTTTTTTCCCCCAAAACCTAATTTTCTAATTTATTTGAAATTTTTGTGACAAAAATAACTCAAAATTAGATATCTCATGCACTTTAGGTGTAAAAGTTATGAAATGAATTCCACTAAATCTTGGTCATTCAAGATTTTTCCAATAGTACCAATAATGCACCTAGATTCCACTAATTTTTTTCATTTTGATTTAATTCAATTGTCATTGAAAAAATGGTTCAATATTCAATAACTTGTGTAACATGGTTCTAAACACTAGAAGAAAAAATGTTACAAATCTAACCAAGTTTTGTAACTAAAAATTGTTAATATAATTGCAAACAATAATTTTTAGCTACAAAAATTGGTTACAAATGACAATTTTTCTTCTAGTATAATATCACTTAACCAATGTGTGCACCCCTATGCATTGAAATCATTCCAAGAATACCAAATGTGTAATTGGAAACCTTACAATTTTGAGATATTTTAATGTGACAAATTTTGAAAAGCTATTTATTTATTTTTCAAATTTTGGATTTTTGTTCAATTTTAGTCACTTAAATGCAATATCTCCTAAATCATATGTTGTTTTGAGTTTGAACACATTACAAAATAAAATGAACTCAACATATGACCATTGTTTTGCAAGGTGTATGTATGAATTTATATATATTTGTAACTTATGGAATTTCTTTAAATTATTATTGACATTGTAAAAAATGGTAGAAAATGAAAATATTGTTATAGAACAAACAAAATTAATTGATAAAACCAATGGTTTGTATGTCTTTTAAATTTGATCATTTTTGTTGCAAATATGACCTTCCACCTACTAGAATAATAAAAAAAACATCTTGTTTCTTCTATAATTTAGTGTACATAGATGTCATTTTTATATTTAATTTGAACCATTGTCACATTTTCGCATCTTTGACACTTTAATATGTAAATTGATATGATATTTCATTAAAATTACAATTGTAAACTAAATTATTGAAACTAGTGGAAATGGAAATGGACATATTATTAATCACACAATACACTATTCATTTAAACATATAAATAATATGATCACAAGTGCAACTAAATTACATAACCTTGGATCAATCCAAAGTTTTTTTTCCCTAGTTAGAGGGTTTTAACTATCATAATAATTCCCTATGATATATTGCAATTGCAAAGGTGGTTATATGGTTTTGCAAAT
>Ga0209208_10001555_pt1 | contig 32501 bp, 22 predicted proteins | sample S1TSphfallax_3_FD_187694 | JGI IMG/M metagenome (GOLD analysis project Ga0209208, IMG submission 187694) | Host-associated microbial communities from peat moss isolated from Minnesota, USA - S1T2_Fd - Sphagnum fallax MG (SPAdes) (version 2) | ecosystem: Host-associated > Plants > Peat moss >...
CCTCCATTCAACAGCCCTATGCAGAAGCCTCCCAAATTCTGTGAAATCCAGAAACTCTGCTTGATCCAACTGGTCAAACCAAATGCACAAGATGAGCAAGACAGAACTCAGGTAAAAGGAGGGCTCACAAGATTGACTGGCAGAATTGACTGAGGTGAAGAATCTAAGTGCATATAGAAAAGTGCAAAACCATTCACAAACCCAGAAGAGAAGCAGATCCTCCAGGCTCAACATGAGTGAACCAAGCAATATAGGTTCTGATCCCATTGCCCAAATAGAGGATGTGTGCAATGGGGTATAAAACCACTTGGACTTCACAATATTTTCCAGATATTGCACTAATGCAAACTTCAACAATCATTCTGCTACACAAAGGGAGAACAGTTAGTAGAACTGACAGAAGAACCAATGAATAAGGGTATATAGATTTCATATCCAACAGCATATCAGTCAACAGGGGAAAAAGGAGAACCCCAACACTAAAAACACAGAAATTACTGAGAAGGAATTTGGACATGTTCACCCACCATTAACAGCAACATGTATGTAGTAACCACCTCCTGGAACATCCCAATGTCCCTCAGGCTACTAACAGTGGGTGGAGGTCAATGTTCTAGGTGATCTAACCAATATGCTGTACATGTGTCACAAGAGTTGTGTGGGAACCAGAAGACTAAGCCATGACATTGGCAAGCTCAGCAGTACATAATAGAGGAGATTTACCCAGGAAACCAAGAACACCAAACAGATGCAATGATGCCTGCTAACAGCTACTGGGAGAACAAAGGAGATTGAGCAAGGTTAAGGTTGAAGCTTCCATACCCAGCAGAACTACAGACACAATGAATGTGCATTGGAAAAATCTGTTTTTATGACATCAAGCAGATACTTGGAAGCCTTCCCTGGCATGTCCACTGCAGTTGAGACTTCTGCACTTTCTGCAGCTTTAGTTGGTCTAATTTCTGAGGCTTGGTGCAGAATTGGACAGTCTGAAAGATTCCACATCTTTGCCACATAGTTGGAGTTGAGAAACAGGACTAAGGGATCATGAGCAGTTTAGAAACCATAAGATTCTGCATCTTTGCACTAGACTCATAGGTTTTTCAGAAACAGGACAACAATACCATAAGCCATTTAAAAGTCATCATCAATCAAGGCCACAGAAAACACAGTTCAACTCAACTTGAAACAATATAACACCATGGAGTTCTGACACCACTAATTGCCCCAACAGGATTACACATCAACAAAAGTCATGTTATTAGCGTTTTGCCCAATCTGCCCAAACACACAGATTTGACCGAGATAATATGCCCAAACATTTGGCTTGAAATCCTGTGAAAGGAGATTGTCCCACTTCCATAAAGAAATGCTACCATTAAGCTTCCTATAACTATGCTTTACTGTCAAACTTTCCCCCATCCTTTGGGCTGCATAGCAGTATAAAACTCATCACAACAAACCTAGCTTTAAGAAAAATGCTGAGTGGAACCTACCCTTTATCTCTCCTTTCAGGCAGACAACAACAGTTGCATTATCTGGCCCCAGCACAAAAACCAAATTAGATAGTCACAAATAAAGAAGGAAAGTGCATCAATTTACTCCCCACATTATCTTCATAAATAGAGGTATATTAATGATGCATAAAGGACTGCAATGAGAAGCTGAACATGGTGGACAATTGTGAACATGAGCTTGCAGGGATCTCTGAGAAGCTTACTCTGCATCTGTTGGCTTCCCAAAGTTTTTGCACCACCATTGTGATGGGATAGGCCTACGAGGTGGTATTGGCCTTTGCTGCAAAAAAGCAGAGCCCGTCACCAAGATACATGAGTAATCAGTAGAAGACAAAAAAATTCCACTGACTTCAAATAACATACTCTGGACTGGAGCAGTGTAACTATTCAGTCAACCTAGCACTTCAGTAGATTTTGCTGATATATGGAGTGAAGCTTCAATGCTGCATCCAGTTTGCAGGCACTCTAGTGTACCAAAGATCCAACAAACAAGCAACACTAAATCTTATGCTTTGGAATGCATTTGCAATTCTGGGCTTGTATCTGCTAGCCATCATCAACAATTGTTCATACAACTTGCTAAACATGAGACACTTGTAGCCAATGCAACAATCTAGGGTTCTGGCAAGACAGCAATGTCTGCGTGTTGTTCTTCAAGATCTGGTATTGTGCAAATAGCATACTGTCACTACCCTACATAAATAAACCGGGGCAAGATGTACAGAAGTTCTATTATTCCCTGTTATGTTTCCTCCTCTCTGATTGCATATCCTGCGTAGCTGATACTGTAGTCCTACACTTTTTCCAAACTTCTCGTGCAATGAACTTTTCCTCTTCATATGCAGGCATCCCGCTCGTTATGTCGGTAGGCTACAAATACGGTGACGCTGCCAAAAGAAAAAACCAGAGTGGACTCCTGTTGCACTGGAGGATCCAAACCACCACAGAATGCAAAGTCCTCACTGATACTAGATCCAGTCTCACAACGGCAGAACCAAACCCTAAAGCATGCTCTTCTTGACACATCAGCCCCAAAACCCAAGACACTGAACAACATGATATGGAACAGACAAAAGATCACCTCCAATCGAGCCGAAGTCATGGCAATGGGGATGCAGACCAAGAAAATGCCAGCAAGAGCCAACGCCGTGTTCCGACGCCAGTACTTATGGTCAGACCACCAGCCTCCCGTGGGACTCCACACACCTTTCGGATACCCTTCGTAGTGCGCCGCATCGTGCGCTACGTCGCGCGCAACATCCCGATGCCCTCCCCCCATCACCGAAGCCTTCTCTGCGTATGATCCGTGCTCGTGAGGGTGCAATGTTTCTCTCGCTCTCTCTCGCACGCACGCGAGTCTCTCCGAGGCAAAGCAATCCGGCACGGAGTTCAGGGTTCCGAGACCAACGAATGACAAAACGTTTCGTTCATTTCTGCTGGACGAAACTGAGCTTCGTTGAGTAAGAGGCCTTGAGCGCTCTCCAAGAATATCAGTGTTGTGCGGTTATTTGAATTTATAGAGATCCGCCTCCTTCTCTTCAAGTTTTGTAATGGGTAAGATAATGTGACTTGAATTTCACACAAGCAGTTTAGGTCAGCATAAGGACATAGGAAGATGTGATCCAATGTTTCTTGAAGTAAATTTGTACACTAACAATTTCATGTTGATGATGAAACAATGTCTCACTTGATGATGCTGACTCTATGTGTTGGTGTTATCATTATACATTAAAAGTCCATGAAATTTAGGTTTTAAACAATTCCATTAGAAACCTGCGGGATGGATGCACATGGCTTTACCATAAGCCTGGTGCATTGCCAAATTGAAGGACCTAGCTAGCTTGAGGAATCCAAAGGAAGAGTATTAACAATTTGATAATGTTTTTGCAAGAGAAACATGTACCAAGATGCAAGGCAAAAGATGGCTAGATTGCCATCAAGTTTTATTGTCTACTATATTGAAAAATTTGGGTTTTGTGTGATGCTTTATTATATGTTCCTTCTCATTTGATTGGATTTTTTTTTTCAATATTCTTTTGAGTGGATTTGAATTGAATGCATAAATTTTAAAATGTTGTTTCTTGTTGTTCTCTTATTTTGTGTGCTACAAAATTAGTGAAGATTTATAGAAATTTGGGGTTCTTGTTTATGCTAAAGATGATGCAAATGTTGTTAGCTATGTGAAATGACACTTCAATCCTAATAAGGAGATAAGAAGGATATGGCATGGTGGCTTGGTTGTGAGTAAATAGGCATAATATGGAGAGCTACAAATGCATTGATAAAACAAGGAATGTTGATTGCAAAATTAAAGAAGTAGAACACACAAGCAAGATCCAAACACAAAGCCAACAATTCTAAGAAAACTCCACCAACCTTCATTTGGAACATTTTGCATGAACAAATACAATTACTTTCACATATGGGAGTACTTTCTACCCCTTCTCTTGACTCTTGATGCAACTTCTATTTGTAATCACGTTTAGGGACAATCCTATCATTCTAATAGGTTTACTCAACAATGTTACCACCTTCATGATCATGATGATAGCTAGTGCCATTCTTGGAAAGCAATGAGGGGGTTGGAAATAGTGATTTGAATGTCTTTAGAATCACAAACTTCCCATTCCATGAATTGATTATAAAAATTGTGTGAAAATCATTTTTTCATGGGTTTGTATGTTTCACACACAAATGTGATGTGGTTAAAACACAAATGATGCATATATAAATAAGATGAAATATAGTGTTTATTTTTTTTGTTGTATGAAGGATCTGAGTTTCATCAATGTTAAAACACACTAACGATTGTTGTGATTATAGGATGTAGGATCTAAAGAAAAAAAATATTGCATGAAAAAAATATTTTTACAAAATTTTACAAGTTATAACCAAAAATGTTTAGAGACATTTAGATTTAGAAATAAATTGTAATATTTAAAATGTAGGAATGTAAGGAGAATAATTACATAACATGTTTGCATATGTAAAGCCCATCATTGTATTGAAAAAAATGATGGTTTTGAAGAAAAAAAATCAAGTATTAAATGGGGGATTTTTGTGTAACAATTTCAAAAATATTAGCATGTAGAATCAAGACAATTGTTGAACCAACAAGTTGGAAGGGTCAAAGATATATCTATTAATAAAATTGACAATTCCTTAAGAGAATTTGTGATGGGTGTTGGACCTTTTGTTTAATCATGATGATTATGAGAACTACCATAACCATTGCTAAATTGGTACATATGGGCAAAGAAACTCAGTGTGAATTCTAGAATTGCAAGTTAGGAGCTTGATCTTGTATATGGCACCAATGTTGATCAAATCTCAACTTTTTTACCTTGGTGGTCTTCCATCCTTATGCATCAACAACAAAGGTTTGACCAATTATAAACATGGTTTAATTGGCAAATAGAAATTCAATGTTACCTTGTTAAAAAATGTGTATGTTGGACCAAATAGATACATGTTTTATGGGACCATCTATGTCAATTCAAAATGCAAGCCCAATTATGGTTGAAATATTGTGTATGACAATTTTCAAAGGTTAATCTAATACAAAATCCAATGTGCTTCTTGATGTTGTTTTATGTCCAAGTTTGGTCCAAATATTTAACAATTCAAATTTGAACAACTTTTGTTATTGCAAGGATGTAAGCATGTGTTCAGAAATTGTCCATGTTGATAAGCAACTTTGATAGATGATGATTGAAAGGTTTTTTTGTTGAACAAGACAAATATTCAATGCCTAATCAATAGGTTGAATTACAACATGTTACGACTACAAATCAATTCAAGATTATTGTGATTGATTTTGTGCCAATTTCATTACCACCTATGAAGAGTGTGTTGCAAATTGAACATGTTGAATGCTTACGCCACTTTTTTTTCAAAATATGTGGCGAACTCCATCACATTTTGAAATATTAGCTCCTATGACTTTAATAACACTATCAAAATATCAAACAATTACCATCGAACCATTGTCGTTTGCGTTACTATATTTTTCATACTAAACATCAAGTTCCTTTGGAACCTATTATTAGGTGAATGGAAAAGATTTAACAAGATAGGATTAAAGCATTTGATTAGTTTGATTTTCAAATTATTTTTGGAAGGAAAGGATTTAGAATTTTGATTTTGATTGTGATGAAGCTTAGGATGATTGTTGTTGCACATAGAGACAAACTTCAAAAGTTGTTGGAAAATAGAATAAAAACATAGAATGTAGTTTAAAGTTTTGTTGGGTTATGAACCACAAGTTTTCTTGTTTTTCATGTATAATTTTTAAATTTTTATACTACATATGTTTGATATGTTTAATTTTAAATAATAATAATAATAACATATTGATGAGGAATAATGAATATACTCTTAAAATTATTGTATTTAAAAAACTAAAATAATTAAAATCTAAGCATATAATATGATTATAAAAAATAATCCAAATTTTGGGAAACCAGGAAATAATAATTGTAATGAGAAAAATGTATGAATACAATTTACAGATGAACTTGAATGGGTTGAAACAATAGATTTAACTATGTGCTATAAATATTATTGTAAATACAATTTACATTGTTTGTTAGTAGGTAGACAACAATTTGGAATAGAATTTGTGCCTACCATTTGACGATGATATCAAGGACAATGCTTTTTTTGAAAGCAAAAACATATGAAAATATTGTGAGCAATTTGTTTTATTTGAGAGTGTTTTTTTTTTGTAGATGTCAAAAATTTGAAACAAGAAATATTATTTTTCATGATCTTCATTTCTAGTGTTTCTGGAAGAAGAAGACAAAAGGTCTAAGTGGTGAAAGCTCTAAAAACTCAAGTTGGAAATATACAAGAAATTGAAGGAAATAAAAGATTAATAGAACAATATAAATCAAATGGTGATTCAAAGTCTATAGAGGCAAATGGATCAAGAAGGCAAACAACAAAACATGAACTTAAATCTTGAAAAAAATTGGGATTTGGAATAAGAATTATATCAAAATCTTCAAAAACTCACCTTTTAAATTCAAAACTAATGTTACCTTAAAAACCAGAATTAATTTTTTTGAATCCATGAGATGGTTGCCAAATGTGAATGGGATATTTTATATTTTCACTCTTATTATTATTATTATTGAATTTGTATTATTCTACTATTTTCTTATGTAGTTTGCACAAAAAAAAACTATTTAAAAATTTCTTCTTTACAACTTTGATTTGTATTTCTTCTTAAAGATCAAAATGCTTTTCAAAAAACAAAAATCAAAACAACATTTAAAATTTTTTAAATCAAACTTTCTTGTACTTTTGAATTTTTTTGATTCTCTTGTTTACAACATAATCTTCTTTGATTACAATGAAAAGATCCTAAAAAGAATTAATGATCATGATGATAAAACAAGAATGATAATTCAGATTTGATTAGAACATTTTCAATATAACAAGTATCTGACATTTAAAAAGATAATTAGTATTTAACCAATAAAAGAAATATTAAACTACTATAAAATTTTGATTAATACTACTCCTTTCCTCATAAGATTTTGGATGGAATTGCGATCTTAGGGAAGTCAAATTTCCAAAATTTTCCATATTTCAAGTAAAATATTATAAAGTGGAACTTATTGAAATATATATATTTATAATTAATTCAAATGTAAAATAAGGTGTGTAAAATTGATTATAAAAATATATCTAGAATATATTCAAAACATTTTCAATTTTTTAGTTCATAGCATATTTAATTTTTTTTATTTCATATATTTCATAAAACATACAAAGAGTGAATTCCTTGAGGAATGATCGAATGAAAGAATCCAAACACACAAATACACACTTTCAATCTCATGCAAAAAATCTACCTATTGAAAACACAAATACACACAAGAACTTAGAGTTTTAAGATTTAGGGAAAAAAACCAGGCCAGGAAGGTCTGAAATTCTCGCACTACCAAGATATGTCTATTAATGACTCAACAATGTTACTCTAAACATAGAAACTTTAACCACTCAAAATTGCAAATAAAAAACAAGACAACATGAGAAACAAGAGCAAGAAAAACAACAGGAAGTAAGGGGAAATGGAGAATTGAACTATGGCAAAAGAATCAAACTCCAAACAAAGGTGGAACGCCCCAAACAAAACACTGAACAACATCCTAATCCCCATTATTATTATTTGTCCCCATTTTCACAACACTACTAAAATTCATTTGTAAAACTCATTTTGACCATTGCATGTGAGATAGCATCTCAACCACTTTGACATCATCATCAAATTCACCATGACCATCATCGAGGCATGGGTGCAAAACATTGCAAAAAACCAAGCAATAAACAAGCAAAATAAAGAAGAAAATTCTATTGTTCTCATTTTCCAACAATTGATGTTGTTGAGTTTCATGTTTGGTTCATGATGGTCATCTCTTCGCAGGCTCCCTTTCAGTGTTAGTTACTTTCTTCCTTGTGGCAACAAAACACAAGAAAAAAGAAAGAAAAATTATGATAATCAAGATGAGACCGATATCAAGTTGAAAAAAGTTTAGCAATAGTGTTGTTGCCTCTCAAGAAGATTGCAAACCTTTTGTGTAGGGTAACACCCAAGGCAACATGCATTACCAGAATAAGGGCCCATTTGAGGCAGGCCTGGTTCTACTAATGCTTGTGGCCCAGGCATTACATGATGTAAAAATTGACGAATTAAAAAAAATTTCTTGTGATATCCATTGGGTATCATTGGAAAAAAAACTTAACATTAGCATTTCACCAAATAAAGCGCCCACATCTGCGAGTGTTTCATATTTCCAAAATGCTCCTCAAGCTTTTACACTCTGTAGAGCACCGCCAAATACACTACAAAATTCGTCTGAGGTTTTTACGTTTGTTTATTTGTTTGGCTAAAGTTACGTTAGCGAAGTGTGTGGCGAGCTCACTTGGAGATGCGATGATATAATAAAAAAAACCACATCAAGGGGATGGGAATGGATGACTTGTGTGACAAGTTCGTTCGGTGGCCAGGCCGCAGTACATGTCCACGACCCACGTTCGTTCACTCAGCCCTCTTCCTCAAATGTCTCGCTCATCATTCGCTCTGTCACACAACCATTTGCGTTCGACCACCATCGCCACTCCGCTTCTCCTTCACATCGACACTACTGTAAATCTCTCCGTAACGAACCGGGTGCGATCCTTAGTTGTGTTCAAGAAGTGGCATTCAGATTTCGGAGATGGATCTCTTCGTCCAGAAAGCCAGGATTTTTGCACAGGAAACGGCCAAGAAGTCGCAAGAGATTGCCAAAGAAGCGGCAAAGCTATCACAAGAGTTGGCGCTAGAAACGGCGAAGAGATCCAGGGAAATCTCGCACGATTTCGTGGTAGAAGCCACGAAGAAGGCCGATCAGATCAAGACATTGGCCAGTGAATTGTCGCCTGGGATGGGGATTGCTGTGCGAGCAGGAGGAGCAACGAGCGACGCTCCGCTTCAGCCTTCTGAGAAAGAGCTGGAGGAGTACGGCATCACACCAGAGCTCAGGGAATTTGTGAAGGGGTTGACGATTCGGACATTCCGTGACTTCCCTCTCGAGGACTCAAACTGTATGTAAGATCGCCCTGTTACTTGTGCTGGTGGTGACTCATGTTTGCCAAAAGTTCAATACATTCAGTTCCATGAAACCACCTTCGTCCCGAAGATTTGCCCTACCTTATGCAAGTCATGGTCGCTGAGAAACGTCGCTGTAGAAATTGAAGAAGAATATAGTCTGTGCCTTCAGTGCCCGCATTCCTGAGGCTATGGCCTCTTCTATTGAGTATGTACATTCTTGCTGCCCTAACTAGAGCAATGCAATGCCCAGATCATGTTTTGAAGGAGTAGGTTCCCACAATCTGGATGAAAAACAGCAATCTCCATTGAATTTAGGTTGAGAAACATGCCTGGATTTCAACCCCTAAACTACACTAGGGCAACTTGCAAAGATTGCCATGAGCCTTAACCACAACGCTATAAGCTTTATCCCCTGCTCCAGAAGGTCTGACCAATGAAGTTGAGGTTGGAGGTTGAATGGAGACGCTGCCATTTCTGCTGGATCAATCTTGCTTTCGTTTGTTGTAAGTAGTTATTATGAAGATCTGTGGTTTTTTGTCAATGTTTTATTGAGTACTTTTCAGGCATTGTCCTTACAGTCTCTATTCATGGTTGGAATTTGTGATTAGGGAAAAAAACAGAGAAAGCAGCAGTGAATGTACCACAAGTAAGGCAAGACCTAACTGAGTGGCAGGAGCGGCATGCAGTCCTTGTTCTTATGACTGTCCCGGTAAAATCCAAGTACATCTTTTGTCTTTCTTTCTTAGTTCATTAGGGTTTCATGTAAGTGGTATTTTCTGTATAAGAAAACACTCCCAGTGGTAGTCGTAGAAACCAACTTTCTTCAGAAGTTTGTCATTCTATGTCAGGAGATGTGTAAATATCAGAATATGCAGGTATTGATCTTGAATTTCTTCAAGTCATCATAGCCAAACAATAATGGGAGGAAGCCAAGAAGTGGTGGCCTTCTCTGCAGTCAAGGGTTAAGCTCTAAAGGACATCCTGGTTTGGTTGGGCACAGGAAATATCAGACTTCCGCTATGTGTTGTGTCCACGCCGCATGAGAGAAAGCAAGTTTTGGAAGATTTACTTCATACTTGTTCAAACGCACATTGCCCCGTATGCATTCTTATGCTGAGTATTTTCCAAGTAGAGATATTCTACTTGTTTCCTGCATTGGCACATTGTTTTGCCTCTGGATATCATATCTCTGGGTGTTATGTAAAGGTGCTGGTATGAAGTGGATAGGCAAACAGAAACAAGGCTTCCTGTAATAATACAAGGAGGGGGGACTTGGAAGTCAATTTTATTCAGTGTGATGCTAATCCCACAGGTATGAGGCTCGGGCAGCAGAGCGGGCAAAGGCAGAGGAGGCCCTGTCAAATGCTGCTGTAGCTGAGGAGCTTTCCAGATCTTTGTCAAGCACATCTCTGCATAGAGCAGCAACAGGCAATGAGGAAAAAAATGCCACAGCAGCAAAAGCTGTCAAGTCTGCTAATGCTGATAATGATCTTGATGCTTATCTGATGGGTGCTCTTGGTAGTGATGAGGAGGAGGCAGGTACAGTGGTCCAACTCTATCTTCTTCACATTATTATCAAGGTTCCAGTGGAGTTATGACTCAGGGATGGGTACATCTACTGTAGGAATGAAGTATTCACTATGCATGCACCAGAATATTTACAGATTTCTCTCAAATCAATGAAATTATGCATCACAGAACAGTGTATGAAACTTATGGCTGGTCAGGTTTTGCAGATGGGGACGACGAGGGCTTTGATGCAGACTTTGACAAACTTGTGAACAGTGCTGTAAGTGTTCTCTTCTGCTACTTCTGTTTCATCTTCATTTGAACTCGCCAAAGAGTGGAGGGAACAACACAATAGCAGCTCATAGTGGGGTTCAACTTGTTTGGTGTCTCTGGCAAATCTTGATGTATGAGAATAATGTCATAAAGTATCACAATACATTTTTCATGAATTGTTGATGTTATAAAGTTCTTGTTGCAATTTTTTGATTTTTTGATGACTATCACTGTTGTTCAAACTGCTCTTCAGTTTTTGTTTTCTATTGTTTAGGGTTTAGTTTCCTCTTTGTCCTGTTAACTGTTATCTTGTCAATTGGAATTTTTGTAGTCTTATTATTGGGTTATTGGTCAATTCTACAGATGACTTAAATCATGAGTATAGAGATGTTGTCTTACTTCTGCCAATGTCATTGATTCTTTAACCAAAGATTCTCGTATCAGGTCTGAAAGCTAGAATCAAATGTTTGGGCCAAAGTTTGTGCTAGAATGTTGAAGTTTGTCACTGGAAATTCTTGATGTTTTAAAAGTAGTTCTTAATGTCAAATCTCTTTACTTAAAGAGCAAGGAGAAGCAAAGGTCAGTAGAGTCATGTCACAGATTAAGAATTTATTTCTTCAAATATACAAACATTAATGAACATTGTCAGCCACAATATAAGATGTTTTTTATGCTTGATTCTTAGAGACTTAGAGTCATTAACATTCAGTTCAATTCTATAGATTCTTGAGGCTTTAATGCTCAGAACAGTTCTTTGCAGCTCAAACTGTGAATAATTGAAGACTTCATTCTAACTTCTTTTAAGGAAAGACAAACCCAGCTGACTTGTGTTTAGCCTTTTGAATTGTGAAGATGGTTATTTTTCTTAAGTGGGAAGCTTCTTTGAACGCACTTTGTTCTCAAAGTTTTGTGTTCATAAATGTTTCAGTTTCTGCTCTTTCTCCTCCTCTTTCTTTTGTCACATGTTTGTCCATTCTCTTTTGTTGTTCCTTTTTCTTCTTGGCTTTCTTTTGTCTAGTCAGCATCATGGCTTAGTCATCCCATTGCTTCTGGACTAGTACAGAAACTTAGTATATTGGTTGATGTCTAGCAGTGGCCTAAACCCACTTCTAGCAAATCAACATAGTCAGTGGGTTGTTGTGGTAGCTGGTCACTGCTATATGGAATGTTGTTGATGCTCACTGCCTACATGTTACTGTTGATGGTAATTGAACATATGAGAGATTGTTGCTATTCTTCACATGACTTTTCAGTTTGATTCTGTTCTTTTCATTTAATGTTCCTATTTCCTTCATCCCACAGTCTGTTGTCATGGTCTCTTGATGATTGGTCTGAAATGCCATCAATTTGATTGGTAGGGCATGTTCCAATTTTTGTTTGACTCATAAGTGTGGAGGGTTCTCAATACTGATAAGGAGGCTATGGTGGTTTATCTGTGTTATTTTCCAGCCTTTGGACAGTGATGGAGAGGATCCAGCAGATGGAGATACAAGCACTACTGCATCTAGCAAACATGGTGGCCAATCAGGCCCAAAAAAATCCATGGGAAAAACCAGTGCCATAGCCTGTGAGAGTTCGTCTGATGGCGAACTTGTAGAGATTCCAGAGCAGTAGTCAGACACAGTAGCTCCAAAGGGAGCAAATATGTTCACCTTTTGATGCAGAACCATAGTGTTAATTGATTAATTTGGAGCCATGGTGTAGGAGACAAAATTTATAGTCTGTAGCATCTAGTACCCTTTTAATGTCTACAATAATTTAGTAAGGATGGTATGTAAACCTAGGATTGAGGGCAAATATTAACACCCCATGTGCATACAAGCAGTGACAAGGTCATGCTGTTGTGATAGTGATGATTGCCTTCCTGCTCAGCCCATGTTATGCAATTGGTTTTGGCTAGAGGTGGTTGCTGGCTTTGTCAGATAGTGATGTGTTACAATATCATGGTAGTGGATGCCTCATTTGTTAATGTATCTGCCAGATATTGACCCTTGTGACTTTTGTTGGTGCAATCTGCAAGAGCCGGTCTAGGAATTGGGCAAAGCTTTTGTGAGGATCTTGTTCATTCCCTTGACTCTGAACATATACTATGTATATTAGTGTTCTTGTCTGCATGACTGCCTGTCATAAGAAGCTGCTAACATTATGATCAAAGCTTGAAGTTCCTCCTCTAAATAGACAAAAATCCATGAGATAGCAGATGTTTTGGGACAAGAGAGTCAAAATGAAGGGGATTGTAGAACAGCACCACAGATTTTATATCTCATGAAAGGCATAAGTGGCTCCTGTCTGTGGTGAGTGGGCAAAGGCTTAGTCTTGTAACCATAGCTACTATGCAATCTGACACATATCTCAGCATTTGGAAATGTCTGAACATACCTTGATGAATTGCCTGACACACTCTGGTTGTGACCACATAGCCTCACAGAGTTGGAATATCTCCCAGCTGCTGTGGAGATTTTTGATTTAAGCTGCATGAATTGTGAATGCCTAATGTGATATCAGCATGCAGCTCTTCATGTTACAGGTGCACTGAAGAGCAAATAATCACTTCCTGTGATTTGCAAGGAATTTTATTATGATACAATGCAGCACACATTGCTGGTGAATTGTAGCTTCCTTGATCATACCATGAAGAATCTGTCTTATAGACTACAAATGATGACCATCTCTATTAGACAGAGCTCTCCTGATTCAAACCTTCAGCAGTCATTTTTTAGCAACAGCAGCTTTTACGGAAGCTTTTGCTTGTTTTGCTGCTCCTTTTGCTCCTTCAAAAGATTGGTTTGCTTTCACCTTTACCTTCTCAATTGCCTCCTTCAGTTTCTTTGTCACCTCAGGGTTTTTGGTGCGAGCTTCAGCATCATCACTTGGCAGCAACAAGAGAAACCCTGCAAGCATAGTTGATCCACCAGCTACTATTGCGTCTCTTCGAGAAACATGTGTCTCTGCTGATACTGGAACACATGAAATCTCCCTTGTCCTCACCTGCAATGAAATGTCAGTAAAACAAAGAGGAGGAGGATGTTGGTATACAATGGACAGCAAGCACTTTGTCTACACGAAGCTCTTAAACATGATCTACATCTCTCCATATTATCAACCCATGATTGCTCAGATATTGCATGCTGGTGATGGTTTGTATGTTTCGGGAGTCTGCCAGTCTGATGCATCAAAAGGATAATGCCAAGTCTGCTGACATGTGACAAAATTATGTACAAGAATTGGCATCTGCGACCATTGACAGTTGCAATCTGGTCATGCATTCTATGGACTAAGAAACTTGCAGGTCATGGTCCAAAACCGGATCCTAAATCCCGTAGATTCCAGCAAATTGAGACTCAGTACATAATACCTGAGGAGCTGCAACAGAGAGTGCAGGAATGGAGGAGCAGGAAACAAGGGAACGAGGTGGAGATGGAGCAGCAATAGCAGCGGACACACGCATCGAGCAGCCGGACAACAACGCAGAGGCCATGGCGGCTTCGGTTTCCTCTAGCTGCTACGCGCTAGTCGTTTCAGCTTCAGCGAGCTTGGACTCTGTTAGATCAAAGAAGCAACCCAGAAATGCCAGAACTGTGACCCTCAAACCCGCCGATGAGAAACTATTGAGACACACCCAACAATTATTGCCACGACAGATTCATGGGAAGCAGCCATCTTGGGATAGATACACAGTAGCAGCAGCAGCAGAGATAAGGAAAATCGCGAAGACCCTGTCACTTCTGGGCATGCGTGGCACAGAGCCGTGTTTGTACTTGTTGGCGCCCCACTAGGTCCCACCATCCACTGCACAGAGCGTTCATGGGTTTGCTCGGAAACAGGACCGGCCGACTGAATTGCTAAGGACCTTATCACAAAAGACTACCACGGGATAGATTCTGTTCCTCTGTGTAAGTTATCAGGAAATCTGTCCATTACATTTAGCAGGATAGAACCTCCCATTGCTGAACACTTACTATCATCAAACATTTTCAAATATTTTCCTCATTCATTAACCAAATTGAGCGATTTTTTTATAATGGGAAGAGCAATCTGGAGGCCTACAAATGTTCTTTCAGCGTCTGAAGTAAAGGAGCAATGCAGAAAACACAGGGAGAGGATGAGTGATAATTTGCTTCAAAATCTTTGGGAAAAATAGCTTTAGACCTCTCTCTAGTTCCAGCCCCGTGTGTTCCTCATTTTTAGTTCGTTTGGACTGATTAAAAACCTGATGGGTGCATCAACTAGGGCTTTACAAAACTTCTTTGTATTCTGTAGGCAGAGATGTAATGATCAAAAAATTTAAGCTTGAAATTCTCATCCATTTTAATTCACCCATCACCAAACACTAAACCTCTTTATGCCAAACACTCCATATCTTCTCAGTTCCTTTAATGAATTGACAAATTATTACAACATTGGAAACGCTAGATGGAGGCTTACAAATGTTCTTAGAGATTCAGAAGTAGAGGAACAATGTGAGAGGATTCAACCTTCTTTGAGTTCTTAAGTGCTTGCTCATCATCATGTCTGCCCTATAAGATAATACCTTTAAAGCACAGGCGTTCTCCAAATATTTTGTGACAAAGACAAGCTATTTGACAAGTACATCAACATCCTTTTAAAGAGTGCTTATTGCACATCATCCATCCATTTCAAAAGCCCATTTGCCTTTCCACCCTTCAGGGAACCATTGAAATGACTCACATCTCATTACCTAAGAAGCCTTATAGAAAAATAGACTCAGACAATCAATAATGGCAATTGAACCAAATCCATACCATTTGTTGTGTACATGTTGAATATGATGCAAAGATGCTATTGATGACCAAATAGGAGTTAATGATGGGGTCAATTTAAGATTTCTAGTTTGTGCAAAGAATTAAGAACCCAAAAATATTGCTAGACCCAAAGGTAATTGTTCAGGGCAGGAGGATCACAACCTATATCATTGGTGTATCTGCCTAACCATACTTACAAAATGAGATAGGTAGAACACCAAATATCCCTATGTGAATTGGGTGCCTATTGTTGGATTGGGATATTGGCAATTTCGCCTGTCTGAATATTAGCATTGAATTGAACAACTATAGTTGCTCTAGCTTGTTTTGTCTTGCATAATTATAATTGTGAGATCCAGAAAATTCCAACACCAAAGAAGGTGAACAATTATGTGAGGAATGACAACCTTGTGAGATTTTAAGTTGATGGACAGAATTTGCTGACTTTGACAGATGGAGAGTTAGCAAACCAAGAAGGAGAATTCAGGAGGGGATGTTTATTCCAATAATGGATGACAATTAAACCACCTAATAGGAACTTAAACCCACATTGAACCTAGAAAATATTTTCAAAATTGGTTTTATTTCAATTCTTTTGCACATAAATTTTGCAGAATTGAAATGAAATTGCACCCACACCAATTCACACGTGCCATTGGAATTTGTGTACAATGAAATAGTTGAGAAATGATGTTACTATAAAATGCTACCACATGTGGAAGACATAGGCTGTGAACAATCTTTGGACTTTAAAAGAAAAAACAATCATAATTCGGAAAATCCCCCCTAGCTTGTTCATTCTTGAATATTTGCATGGTCATGTCCTTTGTCATTTGCAGTTTTAGTATCTCCATTTCTTTTTATAGTTTGTGAATATATTTTGATTGTTCTTCCAAACACCCTACAAATAGATGCCTCCATTTATTGATGACTATTCTATTTGGTTTGCCTTTAGCACCAAGCAAATTGTAAGCCTGTGTCTTGAGTGACATTACATTAGGTGCTTAGTTGGAAGGCTCATGAGATGTGACATATTATCCAACTTTGTCCTGAAAGATTACAGTTTGATGTTTAGGGCTATATGAAATCTAGTTTTCAAATTATCTCAGAATTGTCATCCAATTCTACTATTGTAGGATGAAGTAAAAGGGAACATTGACCAATGCCACCATTGCATCATTCTTTTTTCTTCTTTCTTTTGTTGTGCCACCTATGTTATGAAACCTCTCACACCATGGATAGGAGGAAGGATGTACACTCGTCACATTGCAAACTTTGTGTTCTTTACAATATTTCTCTCATCTTTTGATGATATGTTTTGACATTATTTCCAAATTTGTAATGCCTCATTAGGGAATGTTGCATTCATGTTGTCTAAGAGTTCCTTATAATTGCAGCTTTTTTACATATTAAAAAGGCTTCAGATTTTCAAAAGCCCTTTGCCCAACTTCGATGCTAGGATAATTCAACTGTAAATCTCAGGAAAAATGAAGCCTGTAAATATACTAAAACAATTCAGTCATGGTAAATTGAGCTACAAGCAGGACCTTAAGTACAAAAGATACACAGAAAGTATCCAAGGACCAAGAACCACTAACCATAGTACTTGGGATGCCAACTAATAATACCTCATCCCATTGTATGCAATCATGCAATGCTGCCATTGTTTTTCCTTAAATTGATCATTGGCTCTAATTTCCCATGAATCCATAACTTCATTTTAGACTAAGGACCCAGGAACTGAGGTACACCCAAACCAACATTCGCATTCAAACCTGAACCCTATGAAGGAGCTATGTGCATCCAACAGATAAGAATGGGCCCAATGTGTGCCATCCATTTTTTACCTCCCACCTACAAGTAATTATTTAAATATGAGATGTGTTTTTGATGCAAAGGCATGTTATAAGAGGTGTGTATGTGGGTGACTCTTGGCAAAAATTATATAAGCCATTATGACATTCCATAGTTATATTATTGCTTTCATTCCATGATTGTTTCCAATAGTACCTTGTTTTGCCCTTTTAAAACCTTTAACCTTATTAGCCACTTTAGCTGGGCCCATGCAAAGTGCTATATGTTTGTGGGTGTTGCATTGACACTTGAGATGAGTATCCTCTAACACTAATTTTTACCTATACCATTGTTAGTTTGGTATGTCTATTTGAACATGTCAGCTAGTTAAGGTTCATCCAATTTACACATTGGATATAAATTTGAATATTTATATTTTCTTTGAATGCATATATTGGAAGTGGGTCTAAATATCAACCTGAATGTTTTGTTACGATCCCTAGTACAAGCATGAATGTCCTAGAACCTCATACCAGCTGGTGTTAGAGACATGCACTTGGTATCACATATGTCTGAGAAACCTATATGAAATTTGAAGATATTGAACATGTTTCATGTGATAAGGATGACAATGCCATGTCTTCATGACTTGGTCTCATGCAAAAAAACCAAGCTTCCTAAACCCTAAAGTTAGGCACTTTTGAGTCTTCACTACAATTTTAACTAAGCTAATGTAGTTTTAGGGTCCATGTCCATTGTGCATGAGCATTTTGTCTAGGAACATGTTTTCCATACATAACAAAAGACCATGATATAACTAAACTCCATCAATCCATTTATCAAAGTGTAATGAATTTCAAACTTTAGGGTTTTGAGTGTGAATAGAAAGTGGTTTTAGGGTTTTTCAAGGATGCATGTTTCCTTTTCTGTTGGTGATTGGGAGTTCTTGCTCTGAACAGCATGGAGACAAAGAAGATCGCGGAATGGAGATGTAGTGGTGTTTGATAGCATTGAAACTTTTGTGTCATTTTCTTTTGTTTGGTATGTATGTATTATTGTTGGACACAAGATGACTGTGTGGCAAGGGAGTTGCTAGGTGAGGTGTGCTCACTGGAAATCTCATGGAGTAGCAACGAAAGGATGTGCAACAGAAAAAATAAGTAGTGTGCTTTTGGTTTTCTAGAGGCAGGTTGTTGAAGTTTTTGGTTTTTTAAATCTCTATCTTGAATGGAAGTACAAGAGAATTTGCTACATAATGTACTTAGGGAGGCAAAGTTTTTATCTAAAAATTGGTTTTGTTGGTTGATGAAGGGGATGATGAGAAGTTTAAAGGTTTCAAGAATGGTCAGAAACTCTTCTCAAAGTGTGTATTGATTTGTGTCTGGGTTTTGTTAGCTTGCATTTCAATAGAAAATACCTTGATTTTTGGGAACTCCAAAGAACTATAACAATCCATTGAAGTTATGTGGTCAACCATACAAAAGAGGATTGCAATTCTTTGTAAGATTTTTGAAGTAGTTATTGGGGGAAGTGGATATGTGTTGTCTTCCTATTTTTTTGTTTTGTCAAGTGGAATGATGGTGTTGGAAAAACTGGATTGTGTGATATGTGTGGGCTAAGGGATTTACATCACTGAATGTAAATTGGAACTTGTATTCCCATGGATATCCAATGTGGTCCTGGGTTGTGTGATCTAGAGACTTTGAGAAGATGAAAGAAGGCCAATGGGCTCAAGAGAGAGAGATTAGAATGATTGTCCCCTTAGAAACCTTAAGCCTTTTTTTTATGAAGAAAGCAATGTCTTATGTGGTTACTAGACAAAACTTGGGTTGTCTCTGGCTTATGTTAGTGTGATACTCTAATAATGTATTTACTATTTAGTATGTACATGATTTGCATTATGTTTGTCTTGCGCCTTTGTTTTTTGTCACAAAAGGTCTTGGATGTCCCAAGGAAAGATTTGTATCTTATATATGCTTATCTTTTTAAGAAAAAACTAGAGTTCAATAACCTTGGGAAATGTTTGTTTTCCAACAATGCCATGATTCACTCGATGAATTGTTGGGTAATGCTTCAAATTGTGTTCCACTTAATAGTAATAATTGTAATATGTTCCATCACACAAGCAAATCCTATTCACAAAATATTCCAACTTCCTTAGTCTAGTGAACTACTATCTCTACTAGAGGGTGGTTGTCAAATCATTGCCCTCCCTCTCCCCCATGAACCAATGAAACATAGTTACAAATAGAAGTTCCAAGGAGCCAATGAAACAAGGCACCAGGTAGCCAGAGGTCCTTGGAATTTCTGTTTGTAACTATGTTTGTCATTTCTTTTAGCCTCAATAATACCTCCCTCCATGAGCATGGTGCTTGTGGGGTGCTGGAGTGGAAAATTACAATTAGGTTGGAAAAATAAATGAACTAACATAGATTTTGATGGATACATCAATGGACATATCCTACGGAGCTTAGTTGATACTATGAGCAGTTGAGAGTAGCATGCCCTTGGAAACACAAGCCTGCCCCCCGCCCCTTCATTACGGGCAGGGTAACGAGGCAGAACGTAGCATGGATCAACTGAGCCGTAATAGCACCTAGTGAACGATGTTCATGACAGATGAGGACCTGTGGATGACAACCATTAAGTAGCGAAAAGGAAAAAACTTCCACAAGGAAGAGGATATGTAGCTATAAATTGGTATTTCTTGGCTACAATGTACAATACTCTTTCACTAGCAACGAGCAGAAATCCACAACGTTTTGGGATCGGGTACATGATTGTGACAACACCTATCAGTTGGTAGGTGCACAATTACCTGCAAGAGCCTTGGAGATAAAGAGGGGGTCCATTAAGCTTGATGTAAGTGTAATATGGCACTATTGTTGTGCGGTTGAATGAATTTGAGTCTCTTTCGTGGCACATTGCAAAAATCTCCTGAGACTTACAAGCTCAAGCATCCAAATGGTGCCCAATTTGTTTTCATGGACCATTGGGTCTTGTTTATGGATGTGCCTTGTTAGTCCAACTTGCATGGCAAATCAACTTGAAGATGCAAAGTTGCAACGACAAGGAAGCCAAAATTATTTTTGGTTATATTCATAACGAACAAGGGTCCATCTAAATGTTTCCACAACTTTTTTAATGTGTTGTAATGCCTTTTGCAGTTTTGTTCCAGATTGCATAACATAGTGTGAACTCACTCTTTTAAATTCTCCCTTTCATGACAATTCCAAAATCAGATGCAATTTTTGACATTGCAACACCTAAAGCCATAAAATAATGCTCAACATTTTTAGTGCATGTGCACAACATGTTATACACTTGAATTTGTGCTCCACTTTATGGGGGGAGTTTCAGTTTACAAGTTAGCTTCAAGCTTTACCTACCATATAATTATCAAGATAGAAAATCGAAGTAACAAGGCAAGGCAATGTGAACCAATCCTTCAACAAATGAACAAAAACAATGCAAATTTGACACTTAGAACTTGTTGGAACTATCAACACTAAAGCAACAAAACAATTTTTTTTATTTTTATGCATGGTGATTTCAACACCAAACTTGTGAACGCATGCACAACAAAGCAACATCAGAAATTTCAACACAGAAGCAACATAGATCCTAGTCTTTCATCTTGTTCTCAATTCACCTCTCTATATCTGTACTTGTCAACATATTATTTGAGTGGTTGTGTGCAGGTTTTGGGTCATGTGCATATACTGTTCAATGAAAACAAATGCAAAGGTAAATCCAAAGAGGAAGGAGGGGATGAAAATTTGCTTAAAAATGGACCAAAAGGAAATAGGATCCTCCAGCACTTATTGCATACTAGTAGATTGGAGGCAACTGGGGAGTCTCCCATGGATGGAGTTATGCCAATATTTATGAGAATTTATTTTGAACGCTGAGCATTGCAGCCTAGCTTATCACTAGTGTGAAGCTCCAGCAAATAAGTTCTAAACTTCTTTGTGTAAGTAATCAACCACCCACTTGAACTTTGTAAGGCTCACAAATCTTCCAATTAAATTGCTTGCATGGCACTCTACAAACAATAGTATGTTCACGACAATCCAGCAAACGAACATCAAGTATTAAACTGAAAAAATGAATATGACATGGATCCGGAGTACTCTCAGCTTGTGCACACCTGCATCCTCAACAGTTGGAATTGCACTAGTTACATATTAACCTTGACCCTTCCCGAAGAAGTAATGGCAAAATAAGAGGAAAGAAACTCATTGGGTACATAGCCCACCCATGGAAGCAGTAGTCAAAAGAGTGAGAGAATTGAGAAACAATTCTAGCGCATATTACAACACCGAATTGCGTTCGAGGTGGTCATCATGCATTACTAGACTCCAACCAAACAAAAAATGCTCATAACATTGTGAATGTGATGTGAGCCTTTTCTTGTTCGGCCAACTTCTCCAGATTTCTCTATGAAATGGGTTTGAGAAGCCTGGCATGCATGACGATACCTGGATTAGTAATGAATCAAAACCCTGAACCAAAACCAACCCTGTAGATACATGAGCTGGTAGATGAAGGGTAGTGAACATTGTGTGAGCTCAGTCAGATCCAGCTTTGATGCCAAGGGAAATTTCTCAAAGTTTCATCAGTATATCTAAATAGTGAGAGCTTGCTTCAGGAGGAAACTGGTTGTGCAGGCAAGTTTAGTTGAAATTTTGTGTCAGAGGGAAGCCCAGCCTTGGAGGCAGCAGAAGCAGCCTTGAAGAAGTTATCAACTGCATCAGTGACATAAGCATGAGCTTTCTTCACCGTGTTGCACTCAGTAAGTGGAGGCAAGTGTCCCTTCAATGATGAGCCAAGCGTCACCAATTCTTCTTGGAACTCAGAGAGTGGGGAAGATTCATTCGTCTTCTGTGGCCGGAGTGATGTAGGAGCAGCTGGCAACTTCACTGGACATAATAAACCAACAGCAAAATTTGTGTTAAAGTGTGCAACAAGCATCACGTTCACCAACAAAACACTGTTCAACTCTAGGAATTTCGTCCAAGAAAGATGAGGACCTGGTTAACACTTGTGCTACAAATTGCAGCACCGGATCCAGGGGAGATACTTAGCCTGATGAAAAAAATCACATGTGCTTACATAGGCAATCCGTTCTTGGAGTATTGAGAGAGAGGACACTATCAAAGGTGCCGGCCCAAGCATCGCGTGCTGTCAAGAAGGGTCCCTGCAGGTTGAAGAGCTTCTTCACCGTAGCTGGGATTGACGAATGCTCGTACTGCGATGTCGGTGTTGGTCCATTCGGCTCATGCACAACTGCACCACACAACACGCTTGATGCTCATAACCGCGAAATCCACCAGCTGCAATGTTACCCGAGTCCTGGACCAGCAGATATTACAGACACAATACCCACTCCAAAGAAAATCTCCTGCGCATAGCGAAGAGATTTAGCTACGGGGAAAAATGTGGTAGAGTTTCCAGAATATAAGGTACCTGTGCCTTTTTCGATCCAAGGAGAGATTAAGAGAGCGGGTACTCGCACACCCAGTCGCTTGAAATCGAACGAATAAGGCGGAGCGGACCCGACCAAACCATCGGGGCTGGGAACATCAGCCACAGGAGTCGGGACGTGATCATGAAACCCACCATGTTCGTCATAGGTGATGATGAGGAGGATCTCATTCCACTGAGGACTAGCCCTCAGCGCCTCGTAAACTTCCTTGATCAGCTTCTGCCCCTGCGCTACATCGTGCACGGGATGATCATCGTTAGCAGGCTCGTTGAGGATGTCGAAGTACCTGGGTTCGATCACAGTGTAGTTAGGCAACACCCCTCGCTTTGCATCTTCCAGGAAGCAAAGATCATAGGGATAGAACTTGTCCAGATAATTTAGCTGCCTGAGGTTGCGGTAGAATAAAGTGTTGGGGATCTGCTGGTAATAGATCCCGAATGTCAACCCAGCTTCGTGGACGAGCTCAAAAATGGTCTTCTGCGGCAAGCCTTCAGCCAGGAGCTTCGTATTGTTGCTCATGAGCCCATGAGATGTCGCAGAATGGAGGAACAGCCTATTGGGTTGCGTGGAAGAAGGCACCGACGCAAACCAGCGATCGACGACTGCAAATTCTTGAACAAGAGCGGCATGCACTGGGATATGCTCAGGAGCAAAGCCACTCATGATCGTGCTCGATAACCCAGCTTGTTTGGACTCGGCATCGGCTGCAAATCCATTCATGGGAGGAGGATTTGCAGATGTATCGGTGTGGGAGCCGAAGATCTGGAACACGATGTCTTGGTAAGAGTGCCCCGGATCGACTGGATCCACATAAGGCGCTTGGTCCGAGACTACCGCAACTCCCGCCGAGCCCGGGTTCGTGAGGGACAGCGGATTGGATTCCGTGCCTGTGAGGCCATCAATCTCTGGATTCAACCTCTTCATGAACCCGAACATGTGATCAAACGACCTGTTTTCCATCACAAGCACTACCACGGTCTTGATCTGCCCGATGGCTGATCTACCATTGCTGGTGTTGTTTGCAGCCTTTGACGATGCAGTGGTACCATTGGCTGTTGTTGTTCCAGCAGGAGTCGTGCGGGAGCTTCTGGGCGCCCACAAACCACAGCAATTGGACGCGCTCATGATGAATACTACAACCGTTAAGAGCCTCTTAAACTGCGCAAACTTCTGACACTTCAAACTTCAACAAGCGTCTGATCGGAAGCTTGTTTCCGGCGAGCTTCAAAATGCCTGCAAGCCAACAAACGAATATTGTATCTGGTTACTACTGCTTTTATGCTCGCAAAGCTTCTCAGCTTCTTCAGCAGAAGCAATCGTTTCCGGGTTCAAAGCGGGATGCAAGCGAGGTCAAGAAATTGAGAATCAAAATGGGAAGCAAATGTTTGAATTTTTTTCCTGACGAATCACATGTCCAGAACCCAAGGTGGACTAATGATGCGTACTCCTCACCTAGAATCTTCTGCTGCACATGAGCATTTTATTGCATAGGGAAGGCACATCTGATATATTACTTACTGTCAATCCTTATGCAGGACCAGCCAAAAACATTTGTGCTGAATTTGGCATCTACGCGACACTTTGTTTGGAAAAAGAAAACTGTTGCAAGATTCTTCTTAGATGCCTTTTTGTAAGCCACATTCTGAGAAGACAAACATGGAAGTCTTATACTTAGACACTGGGTTCTTCTTGGCAGGGTTTGCTAATCAATTTTGTGATGTTGCCTCATTGGCGATCATCCATAAGCAGATTTAGCCACGTTTGGCTATAGACGAACTATGAAAGTAGAAATTTATTAAAATCCTTTTACATCCTGGCTAGTTGCTTGAACAATGTGTAGAAACATGGTGAATTTTTTAGAAACAAATTATTGATTTTTGGAGATTTTTTTGAAAAAAGAGACTAGTCAACATTTTGATTCCTGCTATGTTTTTTGCTAGCTTCACTCATTCAAATTACACAAACATTTGATAAAATGTTCCTTACTTTTGAGTAGTCTCCATGCTACATACATTATAAGCCTGCAGGAAAACTGTAGGCGGTTCCTCACATTTGGCGTTTTGGGCCAGTCTTCCATAGAGGATGAAACTAAAACAGAATAAAAAGCTTGAACAGTAAATGGTAAGTATCCCCCCACAGACTCTAGAGCAAACGATGATGATCTGAAGTTGATGAATCTACGAGTGCATGTATTGAGAGGCCAACGAACTCCAAGGTCAAAGGTGAAAGTCTGGCTACAAATCTAATGATTTACCAGTGTGCTAGTTGTGGCCACTGGCCACAAGCTGTTCACTCCATTTAGTTTTTCATGGTGATAGACTCTTGTCCTTCAAATTATGTGGTAGCTAACATTGTCAGCAGGGTTTTTTTTCCAATTTTGTGATATTAGAAATTTGGCGAAGTATTCCAAATCTTGAAAAATTAGTCATATTTACGCTAGAAAAACACGTTTCTCCAGGAAAGTCCCCATCTTATGTCAAAAAAAAAAAAGAAATTTCAGAAATTTCACTAATCCTGAGTGGCTGATCAATGTTTAGGCTGAAAAAATTTAATTTTACATCCCTGGTTTTCCTATATAGCTTAGTTGTGGCGATTTGATTAATTTAGCCCATAAGAAAAGGTTGCTCCTCATTCTCACTGAAGATCTATTTCGCTGTTCACCTTGAGGTTCTTACTGTCAACTACTCTTATAAATGCATGCAACCCGCACATAGAACATCGTGAGGTTTACCAAATAGTCTACAAAGTTCCAAATGACTATTACAATCTAATTACTGCTAAGAATGTACATAGATAAGTACAATAACGAACCAAGCTAAAAACCTGGAACCACTCAACACTCAGCATGCTAGGACTCATGAACAACTGCATTGACACACATATCATCAGAAACAGTAAAACTATAAATCCTAAATTCATATATATGTATAATTTAGCCAATTGTAAGCAGGGCTTCTTTTTTCAAGCCTATCTGCATTACACTACCTAAATATCACTTGTCCTTAAGAAAAAGGAACTCTAGAATCCAAAGTGACAATCCTACGAAATGCTGCTTGCCTCTTCTCTCTAAAGTGCAGGTAGAATGGTGAAGGAGGTGCGTCCAAGGCACCCGATCTGCATCTTTGATATGAGCTGGATTGATACCCATAAGATCCTCACATCTTTCTATGTGTAGCTTAATTGGTTTGAAATATATTCGATAGAAAGGATAAGATAGGTTTGTGCACTCTTTGACAACGTTTGAGCTCAAATGTTGACCAACAGAGTAGTAAGTGGCGCGTGCCCCTGTGAAGCGGAGGAAAGTGGATATTGATGCCATTGGTCACACGAGACTCACACAATGCATGCCCTTGTGAAGAGGAGGAAAGTGGATATTGATGGTTTTTTTGGAAATTTCCACCATTTTGGGATAAATATTTTGAAAAAGAAGTATTCGGTCCCAAATTCTCTTTTTTTTAAAAGTCATCAAGAAACGAAAATTTAATTTCATAAATTGCCACAACATGAAAGGGTGCTTAAGATTTTCTACTTTCATATTTTGAATATCATCAAATTTGGCAAAATATACTTATGGATGATTTCCCCTTGAGTAACACCATGAAACCTGGGGGGGCGGGGGCAGAGAAACACTGGGCTCACACCAGTCCAGTTTTTTTTGAAAAATGTAATGCAGCCCCAGTCAGATTTCAACTTAATTAACGACAATTTTGTCGAGGGCCATTAAAATAGTAGCCGGTAGACAGAACTGTGGAGAAAGGTTCCTCAAAAAATTAAAATTGGGTGAAATTTGGTATGAATTTTAAATTTTTGCCAAATTCTGTAATTAGTGTCACCTTTTGGCAAATTTCCGCCCTAGAAAAGACTGGCTCGCACCGAATCTTTTGATTTCCCAAATTCACAAAATTTAAGTCTGTATATAGAATTTTTTTGCACGTGCTGTCTACTTTTCTTTTGGTGTATTTGTCAACTTGTAACCGTTCAACAAGCTAACTTTTGGACGCACGAGGGTTTTCTATTTGCAATCAAGTTCTTGTCCAGACTCTAGAATGCTGAAGGCTATGAAACTTCTTTCAAATGAAATTTTTACACTGTGCCATGAACCTATATTTTGGCAGAAATTTAGATGCATAATGGATGAGTGTTGGGCGGTTATCAGAATCTGAACCAAACCCCTTCTGGGTAGCAGGGCGGTTCTTAGGGTTGATTGTCACTGGTCGAAACAATCAAATTTCCAGTTTTGACATATAATCATGCTCATCAAACAATCAAATACCCAGTTCTGAAATTAACCATTGTCCTCAAGTTTCTTGGAAAAGTCACCTAACAGCCCAGAAAATCACCAGCTATCTTACAGTTATTTTTTGTAAACCTCACCATTCTTTGAGGCTTTTGAAACAACCAGAACACATCGTTCTCTGATTTTGATTTTTTATCAACTACCCAGAAGTGATAGTTATCTGATTCTGATTGTTTTTCAAATACCCGAAACCATCAGTTATCAAAAAAATCAAGGAACCGCCCCACACTGTAAAGGACATCGGCACCAGTTACATTCTTTTAGCAGCAGCATGTTCACCTGGTTGAGTCTTTGCCACTAGTTGCTGAGCATTACAAATCATGTCAGATGAATTCCTGGTTCTTATTCCAGTGTGGACACTCTAGGTTGCCATAATTGCAATTTTGACCCAGTACAGATCCCATCCCGCGCTTTGAAAAAATTATCATAATAGGTGAACATGTTCATTTGTCAAAGTTTTGGGTTAGCTTATTAAGTGGGCCCACTAAATAGAGCCTTATTAATGGAGCCGTGGAATTTGGTGTTGAGAAAGTGGGACTCATGTTAGTGCAAAATCTATAAAAAATATTTACTAATCTCCAAAAGTTTGAGTTCAAAGATTTTTGGAGGATAGTTCTAGCATTGGGATTTTCTAGTGAAGTTGTAGAAAGTTGTTGGAAACGCATCTGCAAAGTCTATAAATAATATTTACTAATTTTCAAAAGTTCAAGTTTAAAGATTTGTGGAGGATAGTTCTAGCATTGGGATATTCGAGTGAGGTTGTAGAAAGTTGTTGGAAACGTGTCCAATGAATTTTTCCTTCCTTGGAGTCAAAAGTAGGTTGGAAAACCTCCTTGAAGTAGATCTCCTTTGATCCCACAATTTGCATATAATTCATTGCCCTTAAAGTATCTCCAATGGTGAATTGTAAAATGGCACCATAATGTTAAAGTAGAGAGGTGTTTGAGGGTCTGGATATTCTACCGGTTAGGGGGGATCTAGTTAGACCCTAATAGTGCATCATTAATTATCTCAGCAAAATTTGATAAGGATCAAATGCAAAGGATTTGAGGTTTATTTTGTGTAAGCTCACATGCAAACTTTGCACACCTTGCACACACAAAGAGCTTTTTGTTGCATCCAAACTTGCATAGAGAGCTTTCTGACATGGCACAAGCAACATGGAGACAACAATCATTCTTGCACCTACAAGATTACATTGAAGATCAAGATTGTGAAAAATTATTTCTAGCTAGCACAATGTATCAACTTGCAAATGACACATAACTTGCAACAACACATGGTGGTTCTAGGCTAGGGTGATTGAAAAGTTTGGTGAAAGATTGGTAGCAAGGTCATGAAAGGAGTTTTCATGATTTACTTTGCACTTTCACCTATGTATGGTGAGAGTTTATTTAGGTGTCAATATAAGATGGATTGCACATTATTTTGAGAATAATGCATTGTGTTTGTGAGTATGATGATTTTTGTGTGTAGTGACTTGAATGTACAAAAAAGCTTGGATTGTTTGTAATCCAAAAATGTATTATTGTTTTCCGACAACTTGCATAAGGAACATGTATTAATTTTATGGATGAATTTTGCAAACTTGGTGAGAGTACAACAAGTGAATGCTTCAAACGATTTGTGCATGCCATTGTTGCATTTTTTCAACTAGTGTATTTGAGATAACCAACTCAAGTTGATGTTGAACAACATTAAAGATCAATGCAAAATGAAGACTTCCAGGAATGTTTGTGAACTTGGACTATATGCATTATGAATGGAGTAACTACCTTGTCAATTGGTAGTGACAATTCCAAGATAAGGATGGAAATAAATCCATCATACTTGAAGTAATCATGGACCAATCTTTCTAGATTTGGGACACTTTCTTTGGCCTTCCTAGTGGAAATAATGACATTAGTGTTCTAGACCAATCACTACTAATTCGTAATTTGTTGGCATGAGCCAACAATGATTTTTTTATTGTGAATGGAACAACATATCCCCATCACTATCTTTTAACAAATGGAATTTATCCATAGTGATCTTGTTTTGTGTACACCATACATGAGCCAAGAGATGAAAAAAGATAACATTTTGCAAAAATACATAAAGGTGTGAAGAAGGATGTTGAAAGATGTTTTGAGGTTTTACAAGCTTACTTTGCAATCATCCAAAATCCTTGTAGATTATGGCAGATGGATACAATTTATGGAGTGATGGTTATTTGTGTGATTCTCCATAATATGATAATTGAAGATGAAAAAGACAATCATTTGAAGCCTTTGTTTCAACAAGCATATTTTAGGTAATCGAAGTAAGGACTAACATTTGATTCATTCATGTGAAGCACTCAAGAAATTGAAAATTCATAAACCCACTTCAATTTAAAATCAAACCTTATGGAACATTTGTGGGCCATGAAGGGCTTCAACTTGATTGAAATAAAAAACTCCATTGAGATTAAAGGCTTTGGTATCAAAACTATTGCTAATCTTACCTTCTTCATCTTTATCTTCAAACAATTAATTTAGGACTAAATTGTTAATTTAGGACTTTACCCAACCTAGTGGATGGTATGAACTCTACCTGGTGGCCACTAGATTTAAGAAATGTCACCTTACATTCAAGTAAAAACAACAATCTTGCATCCATGCATACATTGAATTTCAAAAGATTTCATACCAATGTTTTTTTACAACATTTTCAATCATTTTTTTAATACATTAAGGGATACAAAATGAATAACAAATGTAATATGCTAGTTTCAAAATGAATATATTCATATGATGAAAAGAGTATTTTGCGTGGTGCCCACCAAGTGAAAATTATAGGTTATTCATTATCAAGGTTGAAAGTCAAATTTTACTCCTATTCATAATTTTAAAAATTAATTATATTTACTAAATTAAAAAACTAAACACAACATGTGTTAATTCATCAATTGCAATAATGTCTATAGATCCAAAGTTGTTACTCATACCATGACAAAGAAAAATAAACACCTGATGGTCACCAAGGATTAGGGCTAAAGTCCCCCAAAAAAGTATTGATAGCTAGTATTTTAAAATATATACACACACAAATTTTTGCAATAAACAATTTTTTTCAATACCATGTTAATGCAACACATTATTTTTTATGATCAAAACATTACTTTAAACTATGCCACATTTAACACAAAAGAACCCAAAACACAAAAACTCATAATAAATTTGGAGTTAATGGTATGAAATGAAAAAACAAATGCCTAGTGGCCACTAGGGATTAAGGTTCAAGTGCAATAACAAAGATCATTAATCATGATTATGAAGAACATTGTACACGAATTATCTATGATGAACAAAATTGCACCTCATCAAACACAAAAACACAACAATCTATAATTCCATTGCTAAATGATACATCAAATAAAAATAATAAAAATCTATTGATAATATAACCAATAATCACAAGGAGAAACTCAATAGATTGATATTAATTAATATCACAAAGAAATACTAATTATGGGTTCAAAAAAAAATTATGAATAATTTGATATATTATAATTAAATTCATTAAATAACACAAACATATTTTACAAATTACCAGATGCATTAGTAGCCTCCAGATTCACTTTTGTTCAAGAAAAACAACTATTTGGAGCGAAAATTGTTTTTCTTGATGCGAAAAACAATTTTCGTTCCAAAATACGACGAACAAAACTCAAATTACTACCGTTGTTGAAATCTCTACACAAGGTGTATGCAAGAATCGACTTCAAATTCTTGGGCCCACAATAAGGATGAATGACCAGATCTTTTGGTACAATCGATGTTATGGATGGCAACTCAACTTTTGCATAATTCAACTTCCAATTGCTAGAAGGCCAAAAGTTTTCTAAAAAAGTGCACCCTTGAGCAAACAAAGGTTTTGACAAATGCAATAAAATATCCTCCCAATAATCTACATACAGATTCATTTTCATCGCATAAGTTGCATTTTGTTCAATGCCTTTTTTCCAGATTCCACATATTTAAACAATCTAACATTGATAAACTTCTCCTTCTCCATTGACCTCAATGCATCATGGCCCCAAATTGGGCAATATGGAATAGGGTTGGGAACCCCAATAGGCAACTTTGGAGATCCATCCACATTAGCTTTCCATAATTGGATTAGAGGTCCTTATGTGGGACTCCAAATGCTATCAGTTAATGAAACTTTGTATTGCATCACAAGCCAACCAAATGAATCCACAAAAAAGTTTTAAAAATGCATATTAATATGCCTTACCAAAGTTTCCGAACCATCTTTTAAACAACTAAGGACCCAAGTTTTAAATCTAAAATTTCTTAAATCAACTTCAAAATGAAAGGTCTCTCCTGCAAGACCATGAAAGCCTTCATCAAATCTGCCAAAATATAATTGTTCTACTCTCTCAATTTTTTGGACAAATATTCAAAGCATCCATCAATATCTTCACGTGTATGAACAACCACAAGGAATCCCAATTTAACTTCTTCAAACACTTCCTTAGTTGTCAACAACAAAAGAAATACTAACATATACCTATTTTTATTGTCCTTCACATAATTATCCATTTGAAGTAAGAATGTTTTTGGCAATGGCTTAGAGCCCACACTTTGACTTAATGTCTTTAATTTAGTTATAAAACGAGATTTTCCTTACAAAAGACATGCAAAGAGTGTGTTTTGGGGAAGGTGTTCAAACAACATTTTGGATTCACAAGCTAGAGCTTTCTCCAAAGTTTGAAGAAACCACAACAATTACCCAATTGTAAAAATGGGATCATTAGGCCATAACTCATTGGAATATTGTACACATCTTTCATCAACATGACCATGGGCTATCATACTCGTCAACATAATGGGTAGTTGTCCAAGCCCACAAATCATTTTGTTCGCCACTTGCAACCTTGGGAATGTAATTTTCGCATGATCCATTTGTCATGGATAACGTAGAGGAATTCATCTTTGGACCACACAAACATGGACCTCCAAGTATGGTACAAGCTTCTACACGACTTTTAATGCAAGAGGTGTCTTCTCAACTTCAGTTCATATTTTTTCACATTTGTCGCAACCCTAGCTTTGGGCTCGCGACCAAGGCAAAGGGGTTGTAAGGGTGCGGGCCAAGAGGAAACCAGGGAGTCACATTAGAGACTCCCGGGAGTGTAGGAGAGTGTGAGGGAGTGAGCCTTCACACTCCCAAGACAACTCCCAAGTTGGGAGAGGGAGTCCCGGTGGACTCCCAAAACTTCAGAGAGCGATTT
>Ga0209208_10001556_pt1 | contig 32499 bp, 20 predicted proteins | sample S1TSphfallax_3_FD_187694 | JGI IMG/M metagenome (GOLD analysis project Ga0209208, IMG submission 187694) | Host-associated microbial communities from peat moss isolated from Minnesota, USA - S1T2_Fd - Sphagnum fallax MG (SPAdes) (version 2) | ecosystem: Host-associated > Plants > Peat moss >...
GTGAATGTTGAATCCACTAATAAAATGACATCACCCCATGGAACTAATGTTGGAAGAATCTTTAGCTTCCCATGGAGGGTCCACTTGATGTTGAACATATTTGTGGATAACATTGTCATCTCATGCAATGTGTTATTCAAAGTAGATTGGCCTCACATATTTCCAAGAAAACAAACTTGACACTTGAAATATGAAGCAATTTCAATTGTTTAATTCCACAACCAAAAACTTAATTTCACCAACTTTAACTTGTGTACCTACTTGACTTATTATCATTGCATTATAGACTTGACTTACTAGTGAGTAAGATTGGACGAAGATTAACCTAAACAAATGGCATGGTAAGGTTGTCTAATCTAATCTTAACCTAATTTGCTCCTTTTATATTTTTCCCTTATTACATATGATTTCAATGGGTCTTGATGAAAGAATCAATGGCATGAGATTTAGTTTGTGATATCTAAACATGGGAGTCTTTACATGTGTTGTCCATACCCTGTGATGACATTGTTATTGTCATATTTCACATAATGAGTTTCTTGTTAAAACCAAATTAACATCCCATATCCTATTGTGTCCCTTCTTGTCTTCAACAAAAATATGTATGAATTTTATTTACATAATAATGTAATTCATACACTAGTAGGAGACTACTATTGCAATTGATTCTTCAAGGAAATATGTGGGTGTTGATGTTAGACATCTCAAAAAGTTATTAACTAACAGTAGTTACCATCACATGGAAAAATGATCAAAAGATAATTCTAGAATGGAAATGTTATAGGATGATAGTATTATTAGGTAATTACCTTCAAGGCAAAATAATCAGAAGTTAATTTTGAGTAGAATTTAAATAATAAATAATTTGTTAGTGGGTAAATCTCCTAGTCTAATTAACATAGAAGGCTTCTAAGTAATTATTTAATTACTAATGGTAGGTTCATACTTACCGTCCCTTATTTATTATGGGATGAAGCCACTAAAATAATTAGTTTATAAAAGATAAAGGTAGTTTGCCATTAACTAGGATATGTGGAAGAGAGTAGGATAAGGTTAGAAAATCTAAGAAAATAGGGGAGACCCATGTGTAATGGGTTTTGGTTCCTTATTACCTTGGGCTCATTATTTCATTATTTCATTATCATTATTCATTCCTTATCATTCCTTTTCAATCTATCATTATATATGTGTGATTCTAAGAAGATTAATGTGTGAAATGAGATAATAAGGTTGTGTTTGTGTTAAGAAAAAATACAATGGATTTTGGTTGAAGGTTGTGTCACATCTTTTCATTTATGTTTTGCCTTGATTTCTTGGATGCAAAAGAAAATATTTAGTATTCGTTTGATGTAGAAGGATGCAACATTGCTATTGTGTGAATGTGAACTATGAACTTGTGAACATGTGAATTTCACTTTTGTGAGCAAAAGAAAATATTTTAAAATATTCCTGCCACATATATAAAATATTCTTGTCACATTGATAAAATATTCCATCCACATGACTAGAATTTTCCATACATGTGGACAAAATAATCTTTTGATTTTATTTAAGGGTAAGAGGATATGATTGGACTTCCCAATATAATTTGTTTTATTTGTCAAACATTTAACTAACATATTAAATTTTATTATTGATTTTTTTCAAACATGAAACATGATTCATGTTAATCAAAACTATGAATGAACATCATGATCATTTGAAGCCTTTACAAAAGTCAAATCAATAATATTGATTACAATTTATAACTTCAAACCCATATTGTCATTTTCAATGTTACATTCTATACTCCTTTCATGCAAGTTATCATGTCATTCCTAATTATTATTTTTATTTACACAAAAGCTATAGAACGAACCAACAAATGATGAACTTCATCGCAACTCCAAGTTGGGAAATGAACGAAAATTTCAAACTCTTCACAAAATATGACATGTTATAATACATATTACATGTGTTTATAGGGCACACACTTGCCTCGCAAACCCAAGGAACTTGAAATCATTGTCACAAAATCTAAACAAATGCAAGTTGGGAAGTTCCCAATTGTAAATTCATGATGCCTTTTGTTTGAAATTTCTTGAATAAAATCTTGTAGATTTGTCCATATGTAAAAGTGCAAACCTCTAATGGTGGGTTGAAAATTGCTTGGTGGAGTTGATTAGCCTCTCATTAATTATAGTTTATTTTTGAGATCTTAAATGGCATTGTCCATTGAATAGCCTTACCATTCTAGGGTGGGTGCAAGAATGAGTGGACCAATGGCCTACAAGAATTTATCACTTTCTTAGTCTAAAACAAGGGTATTTTTTGTGGGTTAGAGTGAATTACAAAGGTTTTCCATTGGTTCTTTGGGATTTTGTTTCCATTTAATCTAAAGCCCATTTAGAGGTACCTTTTTTTATTACATGTGCACAAGAATAATCCAAAAACCTTTTTTTTCTACTATTTTATGGACTATTGAAAAACATTCTATTTTTTAGCTTGTTTAAAAGTCCATAGGTCATAACTTAGAAATGCCATCATGTAAAAGTTTTCAAATTTAGTTTTTTCAATATGTTATCTAACAAAAATCAAGTCCCTAACCAACACATCATAAATGATTGGACCATTTCAAAGTCCATATAAACATTTGTTGTCAAGATTATAGTCCATAATGTTCAACTTTGAAAGTCCATATTTCTAGTGTTTTTTTTTAATTAAGAAAACTAAATAAATGGAATAAGGGTAAAATCATGGTTAGGTGGCTCACGTTTGACATTTTGAAAAGTCCACATCTTACACTAGTTATAATTCTTGCATTTAAAATAATTATCAAATTATAAATCCTATAATTATCCCCTATGGTTTTGGTCACAAATATTAATAGACCACCCTATAAATATCCCTAAACATGTGATTGATCAAGAAATTTAGAGAAAAGTTTAAAGATTTCAATGTGTTATGGCATATCATTGTAAAAAATGATTAAAATTTCAATGAGTTAAAATTTTAAATATGAAATAATTAAATAAGAAAATTTTTAATGCATCTTACAATTAAATTATTCATTTTATGGTTTCCTATTTTTTAATTCTAATTTTTATATTACTATGACATTTTTTTTGAGTCCACCTTTTTCATTTTTTATGTGTGACAAACATAGTGTCATCATTTCAAAGTCCACAATGAGTTTTTTTTCTTAAAACTCATCCATAATTTTTAATAAGATTTTCACTGAAGTTTATTGCAACATGATTAATGAAAAAATTGAAAATTTTAATGTTTGATACAATTTTACATTTTAAGTTCATCTATAATCCAACAAAATTATAATTGTGACAATCCAAACAATCCACCTAATTGTGCTTTCACACATAAATACATATTCAAGTTGGTATCCTTAAAATAAGTCCCTATAGAAAAATTAAATTACCTATCAAATATATATGGTCATTAGAATGACAAGAATTCTACAAAAAATTTCAAAAAGTCCAAAAATTGGTCCATTCAATCTTGCACCCACCCTCCATGTTGTTAACCAAGACATTGTATCCATGGGTCGATTTATCAAAACAAAATTCTTCCCACCAAATAGATTTCAAGGATGGATAGACTATTATTCATTGAGAACAAAAATATGTTTCCTCCAAAGACTTCATTTCATCTTGTCTAAAATTGATTTTTTCTTACACATGCCAAATATCTAAAACAACTAGTTTGTGGAACACTTGCTTACACTTTGAACCCCCCCATGTAGTGATTTGTGTCATTTGCATAAATCCAAAACTTGTGAACGTTAAAAGGTTCACCCAAGAATTGAGACCACAAGCTTAAATAAATAGGTGCAAGAACACCAATGGTAATCAATTTAATAATAATCCTTGTAACATAATAATGGTTGGTGGTTTTTTCGCAATGTTGAACACTGAATGTGTAATGTAATGGGTCATCATTGTATGTGATATGTACTCCATTTTTGCATTGAACTTCTAGGACTTCAACACTTCCATCAATGATCCATACATATCCATAAGGATCATCATTACTGAGAAGCCACTTAATTTGCACATGGGACTTTCCAATGTGGGTGTTAACATGCGAATGAGAGTTGACACGATCATGTATATGTGAATCCCCTTCCGATCCAAAAAGTAAGTGTGCCTTCCACTTGGAGGAACCAAAGATTTCTTAACCTTCCATGTGTGTAATTTTAGTTGTGAAAGATGAGCCCAAGCCATATTTCAAAACTACCTTTACATGTTACTTCAATTCACTAAATTGCGTTGTTTTACACAAAAGAAGTTCATTCCTATCAAGCCCTTGTCTAAATCAACCACCCTTCCTCAAATGATAATACAATGTGGTTTGTTTGAAAACTTAAACATAATCATTAGATGTTGCCATGTACAAGTAAGCTCCCCTTTTCCTTGATTGTTGAAGCCATATGTTGTGGACTATTTTTGACATGTTGCACATGGACATGTCCGCAAGTTCTTCCAAAGTGAATTTCTAGAAAATGAAATTTATGTTTGTTATATTATGTTTCAAATTAGATTTACTGCATCCACAACATGTCACCCAAATAGGATGGGATGAAAGATGTGTGAGAGGGATGGAAAACATACATGCTTTATAAATCTTCCCCATTGTTTAACATGGAAGTGCCAAAAACTAAGCCAATTTTCCAATTTTTGAAATCTAGCTTCATCAATAGCCCCAAACAAATACCACCAACATTGGATGGTTGCCTACAAAGCATTTGCTTCTTCCAATGATGTGTCATTTTTGTATTCATGGCACAATGCCTTGTGTTTTTTTACATCTCTAGCTTGATTTGTTACTTTGTGTGTCTATCCATTGATTGAGTCTAATGAAAATAATAGGTTCGTTCCTTATCAATCATCAATTCACTTACATCCCCACTACCATAAACAATTCATACTACATTCCAATTGGCTTGGGGAGTATCAACCTTGAAACCTTTGATATTTGTATTATGAACACCATTTTTTGCCATCATGATATTTAATTTAATTATTAAACACATTGAATGTTTGTGTCTTCATATTGCATGTCACAAATGATAATTGTCATCACTTTATAATAAATTAGATCATACACATTGTAATCAAAGGTCATCCATTCCTCAAGACACTTCACATCATCAAACATGATCCAAGTTGTTCAAAGGTCGCCACCAGGATGCATTCATTTCACCAAATCACATCCATTATTATTTCCATGCATAAACATTTTAACCAATTTTTTTTTGGTTTAAATTGTTGTCCTAAGAAACAATTATCTTGAATGTAATCATAATGATTATTGGCCTTGAAAGTTAAAATATTAAATACATACCTTTTGTTACATGGCTGATGTTTAAAAGATGCAACCAAGTTCTGACATATGGTGAACATGGGGCTATGAACTTATATTTTGCCACCTAATATATGTACAAAACCAAAATTTGTAAAAAAATCAGAAAAGTTCATCACTAAAAAAAATTAAATTAAATACAACATGTATTCAATTAATAGTCATTCTCAACTACTTTCACAACTTTTCATACATTTTCTTCATCACCTATTCAACATCATTTTTAAAATGTGAGAAGCCAATTATAAAGTGGTTTTTCTATGCATCCAATCATAGATTTTCCGAAGTCAAAAGTCATGAACTATTAGATTCCAAAACTCCAAACCAAGATACAAAAACAATTTAATCAAACAAAATGGGAGTAAATCATTGAGAGCTAGAAAGGAAGATAAATCAAAATTTCATTACAACAAACAACTCCATTGACCATTACATTTAGCCAATAAAGGACATATTTCCATTACTACTCATGGCAAAGTTGTTCCCCCTTTTCAAAAAAGGCAAACTATTCATCAAGATTCACCTCCATCATTTTATTCATCAACATTAAAATAATTAACTACATCCAAAATAATATCATTCTCATTCATGATATTTGCCTTTTTTATAAAAAAATTCATTAAACGCATTATAATTCTTCTTCTAGACTACCTTTCTTGGGCTTATTCATGGTTGGGGTTCTAGAAAAAGGAAAAAGGACTTCATGACTTTTGTGGGGCTATTTTTGCAAATAACATTTACTATAAAAAAATTTAAATGAGAAAAATTGAATAGTCCAATTTAAGATAATTCATGTGATAGACTTGGTGAATTTTCACATTCATACATAATTTTCTATCAATATTTTGGTTTATAGTTAGAAACGTAGAAAATTCCTGAAAACCCCAAAATGAGTTTCAATGGAGAACCAAACATGTTTTTGGCAAGATTATTTCCTACACATGTGACCTATGCCTAAAGCTAACATTTTGAACCCATTGAATTTTGTTTTTTGTTAGATGGTTAAAAAAATGAATTATTCACCTTCCATCCCTTTCCTTTAAATTTTCAAGACTTTGAAATTCTTGTATGATTTGGTTTTTCATCAAATTCATCCAATGAATATGTACTTTCAAAGAAGGGGGCATGTTTTTGTTATAAAAGAAAAATGGAATCAATTGAATGATTTTAGGCATTCCTTTTTATTCCTTTGAAAAAAAGTGCAATTTAGACATTTGATATTTAATTAGTTTACAAGATTCAAAATGACATTTACATAATATCCAAATTAATTTTCAAATTTTAAAAAAAATTAATAAGACATCATTTCATTTATTGGCATACAACAATCCATTACAACTATAATAATGTAAATTTTAAAAAAAAATCTAAGGTTCTCTTTTGTAATCTTTTAAATACATGTGATTCCTTTTTTATACTATAATTGTGAATACAGCACTAATTTTTCATAATCATCACAAGCTTGTGAAGATTGTCAATTCCTACCCTACAACATTGTAAGCTTATCAACACTTTAATTATGCTAAAAATTCATTGAATTTAGATTTGGACCCAAGAATCCTAGGGATTTGCCATGCCATAAAAGGAATGTTTGAAAACCTTGTTTCATGGAACTACTACCAAGTAAAGGGGAATACACAATCCTCATGTTTCACATGTAGGTGGTGAAATAAAATGAGTTCATTTCTATAACCTTTGTAAATTATATACTATAATTTTGGGTTTTTCAAATGGTTCAAATTGATTAACTTGTCCCTTCTGATTAATGGACATGTCCATTTTGATTAAAGGCCCAAAAACATGTTTTTTAACCAATAAACTTGACTAATGACGCATTCCCAACTCCTTGAAAGACTCAAATGTGAGTCCAAGTAGAAAATAGCGGAAGAAGGAGGAGTCGGGGCACGCTCCTTAGCTCATAGCACTTTGAGGGGTAGAGGGGCGTGCTGGAGCTCCAAGATGGGACTAGGAAGAGTTGACAAGCTTCACTCATTCACACGGGCTTGCACAAAACCCACACAAAGTGGTTAGTGCATAGTTGGAGCACTTTTGGTGCTAGGACGAGCCACGGGCAACACGGACACACAAGGCTCACCACGCCCGGATTTGGGGGAAGCCACCACCTTCCCCTTTATAGTATACTTTGCACCTCTCCACAGGACCCACATCCAAATGGCTTTTTGTCCTTTGGGAGTCCCGAAATCGCCCAAGTTGGGACTCCCACAATTTTGGAGCCTCATAATTTCGCGAGAAGACCTCGGATCGAGATGCAATCTCAAGCAAAGTTGTAGCCCTTGTTGAGAGCTTTTCAACAGTATGTCACATGTCGTCTGTAGACAAGTAAATCGGGTCGATTCTTGATTTTTTCTGGTCGAGAGTCAAATTGACAATTTGACTCCCGGCCTTTCTTTTGACCATAACTTGTGTTTTAGATGTCCAAATAAGCAATGTGAGCCCATTTTAAGCATCTAAGTTCCAAGAGCTTTTTAGTGATATAAAAAATGCCTCAAGCCATTGAGTTTCAACCCCTGAAATTGCTCTCTGAAGTTTTGGGAATCCACCAGGACTCCATCTCCCAAAATGGGAGTTGCCTTGGGAGTGTGAGGGTTCACTCCTTCAAACTTTCTTACACTCTCGAGAGTATGTGATGTGACTCTCGGGCTTTCTTTTGGCCTGCACCCTTGCAACCCCTTTGCCTTGGTCACGAGCCCAAAGCTAGGGTTGCAACAACTAGAGTGACTGATTTGACCAATACATCTAGCCAAATTGGACAACCTTGGTCAAAATGGCTAATGGGTTTTAATCAAATGGAATATATAATCAAATTGAACATAAAAAATTAACATCAGTAATCAAAATGATTAATGTTTTTTAGTCAAATGGAACATCTTATGTTTGTTACATACTTACCTCTCACCTACAATCTTACAACCTATCTACCTACCAACCCACCCACCTAACTAAATGTAATATTTACCTACCCACCCACTCACCTACCTACCTACCTACTTACTTACTTATCCACCCACCTATAACCTACTTACATATTAACTACCTACATACCCACCCACCTACCTAGATGTATTACCTACTTACTTACCTACCCACCCACCCACCCACCCACCCACCCACCTCTTCAACCTACCTACCTATGTACTTCATAATTAGTGATGTGTTGAAATAAACATGTGTGAAATAGAATACTTGACAAAAATTGAACATCTTTTGATGGAGTGGTCCATTAGTTAAAGGCTTGGTTTATCATTGGAAAGGTCAAAGGTTTAATTCTTATTACTTATAACTTAAAGGACTAAGGTAGGTAAGGTAGGCTAAGTAAGTTAGATAGGGTATACTTGGTTAGGTTAAGGTAAGTCAAGCATGATAAGGTAAGGTAGGGTAGGCTACCACCTACCTACTTGCCTTTTTATGACCTACCTACCTACCACAAAAATATTATTTTTGATAATAACTTTAAAATAAATTGATTAAATATGGGAATTTTTTTGACTAATCAAATGGTCCATTATTTGCTAATCAAAATGACAATTAGTCAAATGACCAATCAAATGGTCCATACTATACTAGTTTTAAAAACCACTCCAGTCACAATGGACATGTCAAAATCAACTTGTCCAAAATGACAAAGTGGCATTTTGACATCTATCAAAATTGGGTATTTTAAAAATAAATTTGTTAGTAAAAAAAACCAGGAATTTTACTAGTGTTTTCATTTGAAATCAATGCCCCAAAAATTGGATCATTATCATCATCAACCACTATGGGTTCAAAAGGGGTTTCTTTGATAGGATTTTGGAATCAAAAAATAACCAACAGTAGTGGTGTTGCCATATTCTACCACCATTTTAATGACTTTGGACCATCTTACAAGTGTTTTCCCACATCAAAAGACTTAAAACAAGGGTCCAACATTAATGCTACCATGTTGTGAAGCTTGTTAAGAGTATAATCAAATGAAAATGCTAGAAATGGAACCAAGGCAACCAAAATTTCTTTCATCATTTGCATGCAAAATGCTTACAATTCAAATTCAAAATCCCCCCTCACAAAAGTTGAGGATTTGGTTTTAGATTATTAAATCTCACTTTGCATGCACACACTAATTGAAATGAAATATTTAAAGCATTAGAGAATAATTACTAACCTTTGATTTGATTAAAAATACATTGCTTCACAATAGATACATTTGGATACCTTGTAGATCCAAAGTCTCTTGCATGCCATAACAAATATTGATGACATTTCAATAGTCTAGGGGGTTTTTTTCAAGAAAATTGCCTTGCTAACAAACATGATTTTCATTTGGGTTTTAAGTTTTCAATGTTTGAGCCTTGCATCAAGGCATGTTTGCTTCTATTCATTGCATCTTTTGCCAAACTTTCTAATTCATATGTAATTAGTTGTTATAGGGCAAATTGTGTGGCTTTCAAATTGACCTCTTGAAAACCAATGTAAACATTTGCATCATTGCAAGCATATGAACATGTTTTATTGAAAGCATGGTAAGAAAAACACCTTTGCTAAAGAGCTACAAGTCCCAAAGGGGCACATGTGACCACAAAATTGAGAGTTTGTGTGAAGGTGGATAGATTGCAACCACCCCCATCCTTCACATACGCATTCAATTTGTTATACAAGGAATAAGATGAAAGTATATCCTTCACCTACATTACCATTGTAATTTTAGCTATATCAGTGGCTTCAAATAATCCCATTGTGGATTGATGAAATTAATCACAAGAGTAAATGTATCATGTCCAAATCTAGACATCCACAAATTTAATTTTTTTGTTGTTGTAACATAAGAAACCAAAGTTAACATCACATAATGGCATGTGGTTTTCACCACCAATGAAAGGATGGCACGTTGAACCATTTTTCTTGGTTAAAAAACACCACAAGTGGGGATTTTAATGCATGACTAGATGCATTGGCCATTGACTCCCCCACAACAATTATAGGCATATAACTTTTGGTAACAAAAAATAGCAAATCCTCCATAAATTTCTTTTTATTATACATCATCCTTCTTGTAAGGATTAATATTCTCAAAATATTTTGTGATGGCCGCATAACCAACACTAGATTTCACCTTGAAACTTTTTCTCAATGGTTTTGTTTTGTAACAAACATTAAATTGGCAGTCTTCCAATGTTGCCAATTGGCTAGATGTTTAGACAAAATGTGCTTCTTCATGGATGTTGTCCTTTGCTACATGCTATAAATAATTAAAATGTTTTCTCTTTTTAGTGTTACTACTAAAGTTATAAGTCTACGAGACAATGACAAATGACATTGCATGATTTGAAATCAAACATGATCTAACCTACTATGATCATTCAATATGAAAAAATGCCAAAGGAAAGAAAATGTGTGATAAGGAACCCATGCCTTCCAATTTAAGGTCAATTGAGTCTTGAGTAGCTTCCATGCAACCTTTGTTTCAATGTCCAAAATGTCTAGGATTGTAATGTTTTTAGAACCAGATGGTGCATTAAGTGTTGAAATTGAACCAACCATTGGCTTTATATCCTCAAATGAACCCACTTCCATATCATCAAGACCATCATAATCATAATCTATCAATAGGTTTTCATTTAAATTAAAAGTTTCAGTCTTTGCCATTTTTGTTTTGAACTTTGAACCTATCAAAAAAACTAAAATTAAAACTTTAAATACCATTACATTTTAAAGTTGGAATTAGATAATGGTGATTGGGAGCCTTTTGTTGATTATAAGTATATAAAAAAGGGTAAAATGTGGCTATAGGTTCAACCTACCACACTAAAATGTTCTACAACAAACGAGTACCCTAAATAATAAACCTTAAACCTAATTAGAAGTTGAATTGAAAAGAAGGAATGGAAAATAGAGCTTCTTTCAAACTAAACTAAAGCATTCATGCAATTTATAGAACTTTGGTGTATTTTTGGGTGTATTCATGATTAGGCTACCAAAAAGAAATGACTTATTTTCAAAGGATTGCAAAGGATGACTTTGGATTGTTTATCTTACATTATTGTAGTTGTAGTGGATTTAGCATTCCAATAAATAAAATGTTGTCTTGTTAAATTAATAAAAATATTTAAAATAATATGGATATTATGTAAATGTAATTTTGACTCCTGTAAACTAACTATATCAAGTGTTTAATTTTCATTTAAAAAAAATAAAATCAAAGGAATGCATAGAATCATACAATTGATTTCAAAAAATGTATACAACAAAATCATGCCCCTTTCTATGAGAATACATGTTCATTGGATGAACTTGATAAAAAATCAAATCATATAAAAATTTCAAAGTCTTGAAATTTTGAAGGAAAAGGTTGCAAGGCAAAAGACTCATTTTTTTAACCATTTGATAAAAAAATATGTTCGATGGGTTCAAAATGTTTAGCTTTAAATGTAGGTCACATGTGTAGGAAATAATCTTCCCAAAAAAATATGTTTGGTTGTTCATTAAAACTCATTTTGGGATTTTTTGGGATTTTTTATGTTTTTGGTTATAAACTAAAATATTGATACACATGTACAATTACATATGAATGTGAAAACTTGCCACTGTCACATGAATTATGTTAAATTGGACTATTCAATTTTCTCATTTAAATTTGTTTCATGTAGCAATGTTATTTGTAAAAAGTAACCCCACAAAACTCCAAGAGTCCTTTCTTTTTTTTTGAATGGTACTAACATATTGTGTATAAGCCCATTTTAGGGTTGTGGCCAACTTTCCCAAAACCTTTTTCCATTGAAAAAAACTCAAAACTACTTCAAAATTAAGAATTGTAAATTGAAAAAAATGGATGAATAGACAATCACAACAAATTAAAGGATCATAGATCACACACCAAAATTCAATTTGAATACTAAGAATGCATTCAAGGTGATCAAATCCTCACATAGTTTTTTGCTTTCCAACCTCCAACTTCATTTTTTCGCTCACTCAATCTACATTTTCAATAACATTGAAGGATTGAAAGATGGTGGCGATTGATGAAACATAGTCTCAAAGGGACCAATTGATTATTTCAGTTCCTTAACAAAAGGGCATCATTGAAAATGAAAAAAGAAAATGTGCAAATAGTGAAAAATGAAAGGAGCCAAATGCATTTGTGCAAAGTATGGATTTAGTGTTTGAGTTTTAAATATTGGGCATTTGGCGACCTAAACAAATGACAACTATTTAGATGAAAAAAAATATGAATGTGGAATTGATAACCAACTTGGACAATTTTAACCTACCCTAACCAACATGTAAGTAGGGTATTCTTGGGTATGGGTGCGAATGTGATATCATGAACCACACCCGCCCCCATGGGTGATTACTTATTGGGTGTTTATTTTAGATTATTCTTGGAATATTTTGAAAAAATCTTTTAGAAAATCTTTAAATTGAAATAAAATAAAATTACAATATTATGTTATGGTTTACATAATTATTTTTGCTAAAACTATATTATTGTCAAAAAAATTCGAGTCCATTTACAACTCCTTTTATTGCTTAAAAACACTAATTACAAATGTTTTCAAAATGCTTTTGGGTACGTATTTTACATTCATTAGATTGATTCCAAAATTTTAGAATATACATATTAATACATTGAAAATAACATTATGTGAAAGCAATTCCATTTGGAGTTATTTTTTTATTTTTTTATTAAATGTTCAATAGACAAAACCAAGCATTGGTGACAATTGCTTGGGTGCACATTAGTGTGTTTCATCCATATCAATTTTCCTATAGGGTAGGTTTATATTGGGTATTTAAAATATTTGGATTTAGAAAGTAGGTTATTCCTATTTGGAATTGGATTTGGGTTGATAACCAAATCAAAATAAATAAATCAGCCAACATTGTAATAGATTTTAATTTTTCTTTTGTGTTGTTAATTTCAAATTATCCATAATATAAATATGTTATTAATTCAACTTCTCCTCCATTACTTCAATATGATGTAAACATGTTTGACTTTGCAATAAGTCTTCAAATTTCACCAACTTTATTCTCAAATTTCAACAGGCACAAATATTGGATATTTGCACAACACAATCCCCCTACCAAATAGTTTAAAAACATTTTACTAATCCTCCAACTTTTTACAGTTATTAGCGTGTGAGCCACCCTTTTAACATATTGGTGTTTTAAAGTTTTTAGGGCCATTGCAAGCGAACTAATGTTCAATTTGGAATTGTCCCACTTAGAAAATTTGTGTAGGTGGTGGTGGGAGATAGATTGCGTTTGGGTCTAGATTTGGGATGCTCTTAGATTGTGAAGAGTGCAAAAAGTAATTGCCAAGGGTTTTTTTTGCATGACATCAATGCCATTTCCATCATCAATACAACAAGCACCATGTGTAAGATTTAACATTTTTCTAGATCACAATAACTCCATAGCCACATGGAGAAGACGAAAGTTGACCGAAAGGAGTTTCCTATTATGTGTTTGTGTGCACCTACAATTCCATTTCACCCATCAAAAACATTTTTAGTACACCACACTTCTTCCTAGAACACACAAGATCGAAATAAAGGTGACATTTAAAGATCATGACAATTGTAAACTTTTTTATTTTTATTTTCTCTTTGTTTTTATCTATTATATTTTCTCATGGTTTGGTTGTTGAAAAAGGTGGACATGATATCTTTGGAAACATGTCAAAAGTTAGACACATCTTATGCAATATGCAATACCTTGTCATGGCTTTTATGTGATCAAACTACATTAATTGAAAAGAAGTTTATTTTGTGGTCCCTATAGGTCAAAGAAAGAAATTGTGGCAAGAGTTGTTTTTGGATCTTTTCCAATGGTCATGGTATCACAAATGAAGGAAGGCAACTAAACATCAAACCTATCCAAGTTCACATGTTAATGAAGTTGTTTTTATTGGTGTGAATCTTGTTGCTTCTTTTGGTTGCCATCCTACCTTGGTATAAGCTTGGTAGAAATGTTTTTTGGGTCCTTTGAATTGGTGGGTTAGTTGTAAGCTACAAAAGGTAAGTAAATGCAATATGCCAATGGAAAAGGTTAGTGTGACTTTCTTGTTTTTGAGATGACATTTTTAGTTGGAATGTGGAGAATACATCATTGATTGGTTTCATTTCAATTTTTGGTTGTAGACAAATGAAAGGTATCTGGATTTCAAACATAAGAAGACATAGGAGGCACTATGGCTTAAAAACCAATGAGACCCACCATGGGTCGTAGCAAAGATAGTTCCAATGGCATCAAACATAATGTTATTGAACATTTTTGCATGGAATCAAAAGCTTACAAAATCTGTGAAGGGTGGGTAATTAGAAAAGGTAATGCAACTTTACTAACAAATGCAATGAATAGGAATGAGTCCTAACATCATTTTTTTCAAGTGATTAATGCATGTGGTAAAACTTGAAAAGGGTAGACTTGTTCATAAATAGTTCATTCAAAGTGGTTGTGAATCTAGTGTCTTTGTGTCCAATAGCTTAGTTGACATGTATGCAAAATGTGGGAACATTGAACAAACTTGGATAGTGTTCAATACGATGCCATTTCAAAATGTGGCGACTTGGATTGCCATGACAATATTGGGACATGTGAAATGTGGGGAAGGATAGAAGGCATTGGAATTATTTCAGCAAATGCAATACAAGGATGTGTAACCAAATGTTGTTACTTTTATCGGGGTTTTGAATGCATGTGCTAACATGGTTGCACTTAAGCTTGAAACATGTAGATTTTCTCATGAGCAAATTTGCCGCAATGGATGGGATTCAAATATCTTTGTGGAGATTAACATGGTGGACATGTATACAAAGTGTGGGAGCATTGAGGATGCTAGGAGTGTGTTCAACAAGATGCCATATCAAAATGTGGTCATGGTATTGGGACATGTGAAATGTGGCCAAAGGTAGAAGGTGTTGGAACTATTTTGAAAAGTGCAATAGGGAGGGTGTGCAACCAAATTTTGTTATTTTTGTTGGTGTGTTGAAAACATGTGTTAACATAGTTGTGATTGAAGAGGGCATGTGTGTCCATCAATAGATCTTTAAAGTGGTTTTGAATGTGATGTCTTTATGGGGAGTAGCTTGGTTGACATGTATGCAAAACGTGGGAACATTGAGGATGCTTGGAGAATGTTTAACAAGATGCCATCTCAAAATGTGGTGACATGGACCACTATGATATTGGGATATGTGCAATGTGTGCAAGGGCAAAAGAAACTATTTTGACAAATGCAATAGGAAGATTTGCAACTAGATTATGTTATTTTTGTCGAGGCATTGAATGCATGTGCTAACCTAGTTGTGCTTGAAGAAGGTATATGTGTTCGTCAACATATCGTTGACTATGGATGGGGTTTAGATGTTTTTGTGGCAAATAGCTTGGTTAACATGTATGCAAAATGTGGGAACATGGAAGATGCTTGCAGAATGTTCAATAAGATGCCATCTTGAAATGTGGTCACTTGGGATGCCATACTTGGAGGATGTGCCATGAATGTGCATGGTAAGGAAGTTCTTAAAGAATTTGAATAGATGTATGAAGGTGTACAACTTCACTTTTTTTTGTCTTTGGTCAACTTGTAGCCATATAGGTTTGATGGAGTATGTTATATTGTTTCAATGGTTAAAGACGATATGATTTTTGCAAAATTGACAAATTTCATGGTAATGTGGAGATGGTAGAACACATTGTCACACAATTTTTTGAAATGGAACTTGATAATGTTGTTGATTATGTGTTATTGTTAAACATCCTTGCTATTGTTGGCAACATTCCTCTATAGTATGTGAGATTATTAAACGATAAAAAAAGGGAAAATGTGGGAAAAAATAGCCAAGTTGCACCTAGATTGAATGGAATAATGAGGTGCATATGTTTGTAGAAGAAGATCAAAACCACCCTTAGATGATTGAAATTCATGTAGAACTATAGAGATTGTCAAGGCTCATGCATGGTGTGGGGTATGTGCCTTGTACAAAATTTGTTTGGCATGATGTGGAAGAAGAAAAATAGATGTTTCATTAATGTCACCACAATGAGAAACTAGCTATTGCATTTGGGTTCATGAACATAGCTCCTCATACTCCTTTTTGAATGAGAAAACAATTGTGGGTTTGTGAGGATTGCCACACTTCCCAAAGTTCACCTCAAAAGTAGTTGGGAGACCAGGCATGGTGAGGGATGCCAATCACTTTCATCACCTTGAATAACAATGTTTGTTCTTGCATGGGACTATTGGTGATGCCAAAGGTGGAAAAATCAAATCATGTTTCGATGACTTCATTGACTTAAACACTTCAATTGTGTCAAAGTTTTAGTTAATTATAATTATGGTTGCAAAATCTTACACTTTTGAAGGCCACATGAAGATTTTGAACCCTTTCTTTTTTTCAATTTGATCATGATTGTCACTTAGTAGTGTCCCCATCACATAGGTATCACCCTATCACTTTGGTGCCAAAATACAAATTGCAAAGTAGAAATTGGAGATTTAATACATGTTTCATTATTCCTACCAACTCACAATACAGTTCTTCAAGAGAAAACATTCTTGACTATGAAAGCCTAAGAGGGGGAAAGTAATAACACATGCAAATTTGGTTACTCATTGCAAATTGGAATGTACAGTCTAAAGTGAATATTTTATATACTCTTAAAATGGTTTAAAATTATTCTAATAACCATGGTTCATAGTATTTCATTTTCATTCTCGTTATTCATTTGTGGTATTTGTTGAATTTCTATATTCTTTTCTTGTTCTTCCAATTGGGCACATGTCCATGTTTTGCTGACTCTTTGTGAAAAATGGACAAATCTCATGCATTTGTAAAATGAAAAAAAATGATGTATCATAGAAACAAATTTCTTGCACAACACACATAAGTTCTTTATTAAACTTTTTTTGCCAATATCTTATGCTCAAAGGATTCCATAAATAGCTCGACAACTTTTTGCTGTCCCAGAAGACCAAATATTTGCAAACACACCTTTCATAAATACAAATTAATTACAAGTGACAAACAACAAAACTTTAATGGTTACTTTACTCTCACTGGTTGTGGACTTTTATGTGGAGAAATCAAATTCTTAATCTTATTATCATAAGCCAGCCACTGTGTATGAGCATGGCCACAACATCTTGTAAACACAAATGGGTTATCAAAAACAACCCAACAAAGCTCATTGCAAAGACAATTAAAGTTCAGTCAGAGTCTGAAGTCCACAAGTCTAGCAAACAGCAAAAGAGGTGTACATACACAGGATATTGTAGACAGTTTGATTTGTTGTGTACTGAGTATGCACAACTCAGGAAAATACCAGAACTCACTGAATGGAAGAAACCAGTCTATCACCAAAGAGTGAGGCTTAGTGGGACCTGAATAGTGGAAGAGAGGACAGTAATTCATTGCTGAGGAGTGAAGTACTACGGTGAACCCAGAAGGTTGGTCCACTGCCAGTGATGATGTAACAGTGTTTCTGATGTAAACCAGAAAACAGCAATGCCTCAATCCAGAGTAACTGAGAAATACAGCACTTTTGAAATCCGGTTGTGAACCAAGTTTGGCCAGAAGGGTCAAGATGCGACAAGCTCTTTCCTGGTGCAAGACCCTCCCTTCTTTTTCAGAGATGCTCAAGAAAAGGGACAGGCATACATGGAACTGATTTCAAAATTTAGTCTACCAAATTGGGCAGAAGATTAAGCAGGGCACATAATCACAATATCCAGATACTAAGGCAGTAGATTCATTACACAAGCCTCAAATTGTTTCAGCAAAGTATATTATGTAGACTAGACACTGATATTTTCATTTAAAAAATTTATATGCTTGTCTCTACCTGAAGATTCTCATGAAGTCAAAACCAACATGTCCAATTACAGGCATGGTTCAGCCTATGAAGGAAGATGTCGACTGAGAAGTCCATCAAATGCGATATACAAGTCCTTGTTGTCTAGACCAAAAATCTCATCGGCCTTCCTCAATGTCTCCTGCAGTGACCAAAAGTCAGCAGAAAAAAACCATCATATGAATAACCGGATAGAACCACCGTGCTGACACACCTGGAAAATGCAGTAGATTGTGTGGGTTTGAAGACAGGACCCAAGGACGTTGTTCATCATAATTTCCCAAGCTCAAGGGAGGCTTTCAGAGTGATGACAATCACCTTGTCATCTATCACCCTGAGGACTTCTTATGGTAGGCTGCATTATGAATTTTGCTACAGAGACTACACACCTTTATCAATAAAGAGCATGACATGAAGCTGTCTTAAGCTGACCATAAAGACAGCCAAATCACTCAATGTTCACTATGGAGGCCTCCAAAACTTTGTTCAGGTAGCTATGTAAAAGAATACAATTGGACTCAGCACTTTAAATTAGGGATGACAGGAATCATACCTCACGGGTCTGTCGGTGCCCATTGAGCTCCTTGATATTGGCCAGGAATGCACTGAATTGCTCATATGACAACCGATTCCTGTGCCCAGAATAATTGCGTACCGTTAACTTTCACCCTAGAGAAGCATGGCTCTCATGTTTTGGTCTTTGGTCTTGTGCTTGCCTTACTGACTGGAGCACAAATATTAATGCCTCAATAGTAGCCTCTGCAGGCACTTCTACTAAACACTCCAGGAAATAGTGCAAGGAACAGGATCTGGAAGGAAGGACCAATTGGATTTCTCTTTTGCATTGATTGCAGGTAAACAGAAGGTTTCAATCATTAGACTGATTCTAACAGGAAGTGAGTAAAGCTGGACCACACTGTGCTAGTTAGTTACCTTCACTAACCATGTTAAAGAGGCCAAGAGAGTGAACAACAAGAGTGACAAAACCCAAAGACTGGACCGACTAGAAAAGAAGAAACCCAGACTTCAACTAGCTACAAGACAGCCTAACATCCTCCTATAGTCCCAGCCCCAAACTATCTGTGGCCCACCTGATTTAGGGCCTGACAAAAATTGCTAAGGATAAGTTTTCTGTGTGCCAGACAAAGTCCTCTACACCTAACCCAGGGAAGCTGATTCAGTTGCAGAGACAAAATATGAATTTGGATTAAATGGCCTGCCTGCAATCTGAAACATTGACAGGAATACAATCAGGTCAACTTTAATACAATCAGGTCACACACCTGGCTTGGCGAAAAAACTCCTTGCCATCAACACGGGGTGTACGGGCTGCAAGAATGCAAAAACAGATTTGTCAACTAAGATTCAAGGCCTGATATACAAGATGTCCTCTGAGAAGGAACGAGATTAGCACTAGCTCCAATGTTGTCCTATACATAATACATTGAACCACAATGGAGGTGTTGAAAGAATGCCAACCAGAAGCCCATTGTAATTCCAGATTTTGAGTCTCAGACACTTCAAAGAGAACTGACTTCACGGAGATTAATACTCACTTGGCATAGAGCCATGGCTTGGTGGAGAGTTTGGCGCTGTAGTTGACTGACTGGTAGGCTGTGATGATGGAAGAGGGATTCTATGGGTGTCACTTCCTGACATGGTGCGCCGTGGAGAGCCTCTTGCAGATAGTTGCCGTGGTGATCCAGTTGGAGTTTGCTGGGGAGTCAATCGAGGTGTCAAGGATGGTGTTGAGCGTGACTTTTGATAAGATGATTGCCTTGATGGAGGACCTGCTTGCACCCATCAATATCAACCCAAATATCATAAGGTGCATAGTGCAAACTTCTAATCTCTTCAAACTCGCATATCCTGCTTAGCACTTGTTACCAGGCTGATATACACTGGTGCAATCTTACCTCAAATGGAATATTGCTAGCATGTGAGACCCAAGTTAATGTTTAGTCTTGTACTGAAGAAATCTATGGGCCAACCTGAGGACTTATCTGCACCAGTGCAAACTTCTCACAAATGGATTCAAATTTAAAGTGGACCCTAGAAGGTCCTTATATGAAGGCCAACCCTCAATGCAATGCTCCCAAGGAGATAACCCTCCATCCAGATAAAAGTGACTGGATGGATAATTTACTCACAGGATTGGCCACTGTGTCAACAATATTGTGTCACCTCTGCAACTTGATAAAAAACCCTGTTGGAATGAAACTTATGAAACCTAGTCTTGCACAGAGTTCTCTTATGTGTTCCAGGGAGCAAATAGCAGATCTGGTAAAAAGTGGATTGGATCTCACCATCAGGTTCCTGGTGCTGATCCTCTTCTTGCACTGGTCCAACAGAACTTGCAGCTGAGGTCTTCAAAACTTGACCATCATCTTCAATGACATGAGCTCTGCTCACTGTAGACTCTGCTTCTGTCAGTCATGGAGCAGAGCTTTCAAATGATTGTGCATCATGATACAGCTTTGTTTTCCTAACAAAATGCACCCCTCTCCAGCATTTTAGGTCATTGATGGAACAGAAACTGTACAACTCTTTCCTGAACTTGGATTGGTGAAGGAGCAACTTACGTGATGCTCTTCTGATTGCCAAATTTGAATTTGCAACTCCTCGTTTGTCACCACCTTCACCCTGGAAACCACAAATGTGATATTTAGCTTCAAGGATCAAGACACAAATGAGGACTGTGTGCTCTGGAGCAGAAAATGATGGGTAACTTACAGTGGGGTTTTCATCGTCTTCTTGCAGGGATTGCATAAGAGTTCGTTTGAATGTCTCAAGCTGCCACAGCAACATCACGAACAGAAACACAAGAAGCTCAGGGAAGTAAAGGGTAAGTCCAAGTCCATAACATATGCCTCTTTCAAGTTTAAGCAATCATTTAGTAGCATGACAATAATACTTCTATTCACATCATATTCATAGAAAAAGATTTGATTGCCAGTATTTCCACAACAGGGTCGACAGAGAACAAAACCAATGCAAAGAAACACACTCTTGAAAACAGAGTTCAGCAGTCCAGATTGCTTTGATGGAAACTACCTTTGCAACATCACGCAGGAGCTTCTTCACCTGCCCTGCCAACATATTCTTCTCATTGGCTAGACTTGCCTGCCAGAAAGACAATAGAAACATCAGTACCACTCTGGAGGACAGCATACCCACAAGCACACTATGAAAAATAAAAGCAGGACAGATTTCACAAGCAAGACTTTGGAGACACTTAGAGCAACTTGCATACATTCCTCATCTGGTGAGAACCTGAGAACCCTTGACAAGTTGGATACATCCAGTTCAATTACTCACACTGACATCACAAACACAGCCAGAGGGCATCACTTTTGAAACCAAGGAAATTGCAGTATGCAATGTTCAACTTGAATCACAAATGCCACAACAATGCCATATAGGAAAGGTCTTCACATAGACAGGTTAGACAGGTATGCTCCAACAGAGCCAAGTCAAGTTTTAGTTCTGCTTGTCAAGAGGTTCCCTCAGCTTTCTTGTGCAAAGGTCCTTGACTCCTCAACCTGAGTTCTTGAGGTTCGCTAACACATTCATCAGAAGCATCATAACAGGAGAAGGAGAGACGAATGCCACATTGTCCGCTGACAATCGCGATTGTGTGTCGCGGCCCCCTTCGTAACCACGGTGAGAGGTGCAAGGAATCCTCCCTCTCCTCAAGAACGCAGAAGTCCCTAGGTTTCCGTAAATTGTGTGACCAGTCGCCCATCCGACTCCCTCGCTGTAGCCAGATTGACTGTTGCGGCTGACATCTACATCATTAGAGGATTTGAGCGACTTTCCGTACTGGCTATGAGCTCAAACCATTAGTCCACTGGTTTGATGCTGCACAGGAGGAACCTGCTATTAAGCGTAATGGTCGCGAAAAAGACCTAGGGCGGTATTCGGGACGAGAAAAAGAGATAAGAAACCAAGGATAAGCCTAAAGAGGGAAGAGAACGGAGGACGGTAAGGAATGCAGGAGTTTCCAAACCTGCTCATCCAATGCGCGCGACAGGCGTGCGCTAGTCTCCTGCAAAGTGGATTCCGCGTCCCCTATGCGCTCTTGCAGCCCATGGATGATATGCTCCTTCTCAGCCAGCTTCAAGCGCAGCTTCCCGGTCTCCAACTCCAGCTTCGACACACGCGCCGCGACAGCCATGGCCGTGATCCTGCGCGCAACATCCAGTTGCTCGTAAGGATCGGACGGCAGCACGGATAACAACTCTTGGGGAAGCTCGAACTCCCCGCCTCCTCCTCCATTTCCCATCGCCAGATTTCCACTCCGCTGCTGCGTCCCGGTCTTGTTGCTCATGGCAACGAGAGTAGATAGCACAGCACGTCGTGCGCTCGCTTCCTTCTTGCGTCGCCCGAGCGAGAGCGCCCCTCCGTTGTCTTCGAGCGCGCTCTCTCCCTTCCCCCGCCCAGGTCGCTCACCACACACGACTCGGGTGAGGAATTACCAACTCTACGATTGCACCTTCGTGAACGAGAACCTCCTCGCTGCGGATGAAACTCGCTCGCATCAATGACGGGCGCAGGAAGCGATTACAGTGCACCTTATTCTGTAAATGAGAAGAACCTCGTCCAGGAGTCGATGAAATGGGGCAGGATTACCAAGAGAAAAGGGTGCCTTCATGGATGAGATGAGCTCCTATACGAATGAGAAACGGGAAAGAAATTTTCTGTCTAGGACGGATGCGCATTTGGCACATCAAAGCGATATATGACGAGGCTATTTCGGCTATTGGCGAAATAGAAAACCGCCATGTGGATGCGGATCGAGCCCATTCCACAACGTAATGGAAAATTTCAAAAATCTTGAGCATTAACTAATGTTATTTCCACAACAGAATCTTCCGTTACCTACCTATTCCGCGGATTGAAGCGGACTCCAGCATTTAATTTTCACCTAAAAATTGACATAATGTATTGCCTTAATTAGAACCCCATTAACAAACCCTAAAGCAACGAGTACACTGCCCATTCCACAAGAGACGAAATAGTAGGAAATCATCCATCCATTTTATTGCACTCCAGGAAAACAGATACCTAGTAAGAAGATCATCCATCAACTGACAGCACTGGTAAACCACTAGCACATTTTCAGTTCACGGGGAGGGCACGTTATCAAGCAGAATCTGTCCTCTGCAAACAGCTGAGCATTTCATCCATCCATCCATCCATGGATGACAACTTTCATGGAGATAATAATAAGATCATCCATCCATCGACCATGATCATGGATCATACGAGATTAAATAATAATAATTTTCCATCAATCAGCTTATTACACTCTAGAAAGAGATGAGAACACAAAAGACATTATCCATCCATTGTATTTCACTTGCAATAGACAGAAGATCATAACGAAAAACTGAGATCATCCATCTATTATTCATTGCACTCCAAGAGATGAGATAGTACGAAATCATCCATCTGTAAGAGGACAAGGGATGAGATATTAATATAATACACTTTGTAATGGAGAGCGTTTGGCTTCCATCCCACACAGCCCAGGTTTAGGGTTTAGGGTTTAGGGTTAGTCTTGATAATCTAAAGATCAGGGTGGAGCGGGTCATTTGACGTAGTATTATATTGATTGAGTCTTTATGATTGATAGGGTTTTGAGGGATTTGCAACTTGTATGAGCAATTGAGAAGGTAACTGTTGGTTGAAGTATAAGGTGGTTTACTAGAAGTTGAAATTTGTTTCAGGGCAGGCAGTGTTTGGAGAATGCAATATAGCATGAAGCAACAGAGATCCACTCAAGGCGGTTGTTCCATGCTACCTCACACTGTGCAGGTAATCTCATCTTGCTCCCATTAAGATAGACCTCAATTAGCTAAGGTATTACATGTCATCCTATTATTTTGAGGTCACTGTTGACAAGGTGATGTTATTTCTGTTTCAAATACCTTTACCAATCTGCAAATGGGGTTTGACTCTTTTCAACGATCAATTGAGTTCAGTGAGCTACATACAACAGTTTGTGAGAAGATCAGCATTTCATCTTTATATCAGAAATTAGTTCAAGTATCTCAGACCTTGTTTCTCACTACACTTGTTGGGGTTAGTCATACTTCCATTTAGAGATATGATATTTTTTTAATTATCATTTTGAGATGGGCAATCACAGCAACTTATCATTGGAATCAAAACCGAGCAGTAATTGTGAACAGGAGCACAAGGAGAAGCTGCATTTGGAATTGACCAGGGTCCACAACGCTTTTGCACTATTCATGCAGCACCAATGGTGAGTACCTTGCAATGTCACTCGAATTGTCAAAGCATTTGAGACAAGCCATTTTCTCAAACTTGGCCATTGGATTTTGATCGTTCCTGAAAATTCACCAATGTTATAGCAAGCATACTTATTATTGGAGCATGGCTTTAAGCTACCATACTCAGTGTGTTGTTCTGGGCCATGCTGGAATTAAGAGCAACGTATTGTCCACATGCAAAGTTCTCTCTGGTTTTACATTTTGTTCTGCATAGGTTATATTAATGTTGTGTAGTTTGTTAGCTGCTTCACACAAGGAACATGCTTCCATTTCTTCTGGGGTTGACATAAACAGAAAAATATATACAGTCATGCAAAGATTTGATGCTTACATAGAATTCCATTTTATTGGCATTCAGCTTATGTGCAATGACTCTTGCTATTGCGTTCTTTTTGGGCCTGGTGATGTTGTGCAGAAATACTTCCATTCACCAGCATTGGTGAGGATGTGGAATACTTTCCTGATGGTGGGATGCTCTTATTTACAGCACAATTGCTCAAACCATATGAGCAACTCAGTAGTGTACTTTAGAGTAATGAACCAATTCCATGTTCATGGTTGTAATGCATAGCCACATCCTAAGAAAGCCAGCGCTTTGTCTAACCTGCCCTGCACCATATGCTAAAGATGTTGCTTTCCCCTAGCCTTCTTCTTTTGGGCTCATTGGTCTTTAGTCTTGCAATAATTGCTTTCTACAGTACTTGAAACAGAGACTTGGATAAATAACAGTTAATTTTCTGCAGGTACAAGCCTCTTACCTCACCAGAATGTCCAGAAATTTCTTCAGCCAAGGTAAGAAAATTCCTCATCACATTTGCAATTCCCTCACTGACTTTTCTTTAGTTTGGAACTGAAAATCCTTCTCTGGGATGTTCTTTTATCTGAGGAAATGGCCATGGTTAGTTTACCCTCACATTCTCTTCATCAACAATTTGTGCACTAGAACACGAAGCAAAATCATGTAGCATTTCTCTACTGCTGCCTGTTCAATCTTTCTTGTAAAATTACTTTCATGTGATCTCCTTCTAAGAAATAGCTTTCTTTCCAAGCAAAAGTCAGAGGTTTCTCTGTTTGGTGTCTGTAGCAGATATGGTGTTTAGATTCATTATAGAGTACAATAGCTTAAGGGATTTTGGCCCGTAGGTATTAATAGGTCTATTTTTATATGAGGATTTTTGAAAGATGATATTTTGGCTTGTGTTCAAACTTGAGATTATTTATAGAGTTATAATATCTTGAAAGACTTTGGTTTCTTTTGGAGGAATTTTTGGAAGATTATATTTTTGCATGGTGAAATAATATTTGAGTTTCCATAATTCTTCTTTTGCCTTAAGATACTTTTTAATGTAAATGGCAAGGCCGCACACACCCTTGTTTAATTAGTCATGCTATTCTTTTTTTCTATTAGAATATCCAACTTCTATTCTAATATCGAAGTTGCTCTCAGGTGTTGCTCTCTAATGATGACAAACTATTAGCACATTTCTTTATTGTATATTGAGAGAGAACACTAGGATTTTGTCGGGCCATAAAATACAAGAAATAAGACATTAAAAAAGACAATATTCAATAAGAAATTAGAGTTTCCTTTTGTAAAGTATCTAAGACAAGTGATGGAATTGCTCGTTAGGGGTTCAAAACAAGTTGAAATGGTTAGGTGAGCATTAAATTATTTAATTATTTTGCATTAGGTGGAACCAAATTGTTTTTTCATTTGTGTAAATGCTAAAAAGAGTTTAGTTCTAAATGTGATTCCTAATATAGATTTTGAGATAGGTAGTCAAAGCATGATTGCTAACACAATGGAAAAACAATATTTCTCTATATGAAGGTGCGAGCTACGACTAACATAGAGTTTTGGCCCTCTTCTCACAGCCATCAGCTCTACCCTCAAATCCTTACCATATAATTAAACTCTCGCCTACAAATCTTCAAAGAACCCTATAGCCAAGCTTACATTAAATGCAAATCATAGTAGAATTCAACAATTTCATGATAAGTTTTGTTGCTTGATAAAAAAAATTGAACTTTATGGATAACAATTTAAAAAGATGACAAATTGAAGACGATAAAAAAAAGTTGGACTAGATACAACTTTAAGGAAAACTTTATTACATGAAGAAGCAACCACTTGAATAAATAGAGGAATTGAATACCTAGAGAAAGATTAGTAATTTTGTTTCTGGACCAATTTCTACCTCTTTTGTTTGATTTTCCATTCCCCTTGTACATAATCCGCATTGTGTGATTTGCTTTTTTTTGTTTCCCTCCATTGATCCTTCCATTTCTTTGTCTTTTAGTTTTTTAGCTTTTTTGCTTCATGATTATACTAGGTGTTTCCATGGTAGGTTGTACAAAGTCATAGTTTGACAATTTTCATTGTAACACAATTTTTATTTGCCTTTCTAAATATTTGCAAAAAAAATTGTAATAAAATTATGCAATTAAATGTGGATAATATCCTAAATTCTCATTATGTTGTGAAATTGATGCACATTTGAATAATACAATGGTTGATTGGAGTACAATTTTAATTTGCAAATTCATAACATAACAAAAGGATTAAGAAACATTAGTTTTAATAAGAATTTTCAATTAAAAAATTCACATACAAAGAAACAACCATAGTGAACAATCTTTTCCAAGAAAAATTTCAATTTGTTTTGATAATACAATGTTCATATTAGATGATAAATAAATGTTCGGTAATACATTATGTTATGATAATCATGATGATCATAATTTTCTTGAATTATAAAATGTTTACTCATTAAAGATGTAGTTGGGTCAAGCATTGTTTTTATCACTTTACAAAAATAAAATGAAAATTTAAAATTAATGATAAATTGTTGTGAAAAAGGTGTTTTAAATCATTTTTATCAAATTATTGGTGTACAATTACATAAAAATAAACAAAAGAATCAATTTCATATTCATGGTTCATAGAACTTGTTTTATTGTTAAGGCCCAAATCAATTATATGTGATCTTTAGAAAATTTCAAAATGAATGAAATTTTATGTGCACAAATACTTTTGATATTATATGTACTTCCAATTTTGACACAAAATGTGCACGCCACACCATCGAAATGCAATACCCTATTGCTAGATGCATATAATTCCACATACCACAAAATTCAAAGGAGGTTAATGTTTTTGGTTTAAAATTGATATCTAGATTTTATGTACTAAATTAATGCAATTTTTATGATTACATAGATTCATTATTGGTAACCTGAACTATTTTTAAAACATTTTAATGTGTGACCAAAACCATTTTATGATTGATTAAATCCATTAATAATTGAATAATAGGTCATTATAATGTGTGATCAAAATAAGTTCAAGTGATTTGAAAGGGGAAAAAAAATTAACAATATTGCGATCTAAAATATAATACAATCCAAAAAGCTCCCTTTGTTTATTTTGGCAAAATTTTGGACCCAAAAAAAAAACGACACCATGTGACTAAAGAAATGGGGCAAAAAAGTCATCTAAAATCATCATTTGTGATTGAAAAGCATAATGACAAAGAAATACCTTATTATTAAAGTTGTCTTACATTGCTTCATTTTGGATTAATCACCAAAATTACCTACAAAAATACTTATAAATTACTCCCCTCTTGGGCCATTTTAACAAAACAAACTATACATGACAAAAAATCATTCAATTTACTAATATTAAGGATCAGTCTAAACTTTAAACTTAAACCAAAAAAAAATGTTTTTCCACTTTGGACAATGATTGATAGCCACCAACTTGAAATGTTCTTTCTTTTTCATTGTCCATGTTTTTTTTTAACCACAACACCTTGCCCAACATGCATTTTGGGCAACCTTGGGCATCACATTCTTACAATAAGTAAGCAATTCTAAAAATGACATTGATATTGTTACACTCTTGCTTTCAAATTAGTTTGCAAGTTAGTAGATTCAAAAGTTGATTGTCAAAAGCCTTTTTCCTTTCAAAAACAATTGAGTGTGAAAAATATACTATCCTAAGGATTTAGAATAGTATATTGGCCATCTAAACATATCTATAGCTAATAGCCACTAATAAATTTATACAATGAATTTGCAACATCCCAAACAATTTGTGATTCTACATGTTAGGTTTTTGGGGCTCTTCAAAGAAAACTTCAACCTAAACTCCTCATTTAATTCAATTTACTCATTCCTCTTGGCCATATCCACAATTGCCATTCCAAAACAAAGCATAAAAAGATCATACACCCTTAATGGAAGGTGGGTTCTTCAAAACATATTCCATTTGAATGGGCTTAGTAGAATGACTTGCGTAGGCACATGAATACATCAAAACAATCCTCTCATCATACCTATATTGACAATAGGGGGCCGCTTTTAGTTTTTACCCTATTTTTTGTACATGTTAATAGGTATCAATGAAGACAATTTTTTTGTTATTTATTCCTAGTTGGGATGCTTGTGATTTTCATCCTTATTAGATGGCAAAAACATATCTAGTTCAAAGCCAATTGGGTCATCCACATAAGACATTAGTTTGGTCATGTATATCATGATATTCTTTTGGTGAATTTTCACAATTTTTTGATGTGGATTTGTTTTTTCGAGCTTGTACAAATGATTATTCATGAAAAGAATGACCCAAGTTAACCAAATTTTAATAATGTTTTCCCCAAATCATCATATTTTTATGATGTGTTCCAATAGGTAGCCAAGATTATAGTTTAGGATGTTTATATATTTTGAATTTTATATAGCCAAATTCGACTATATCTTCTTCTAGGTGATTGCCTTTTCAACAACATCACAAACTCAAAGGGTGAAAAAAACAAAAAATCAGTAATCAAGGTCTCACACTCCCAAATGTATGATCATAACGCTTTGGCCAACATGACTTTTCCTTTGAAGTGTTTTAGAAGTCAAAAATATTATTTTAAAATCACCCAAAATTATTATTGCACACAATTTGAGGTGGTTTCAACTAATGATATTTTTTTCAATTTTCTAATGTTGCATCATTGGCTAGTGGCCCAAAAGGGATTTAACATTAAATTGGGAAATGTTTTGACAATTGATTTAAATAGCAAAAATGCCACCAAACTAAAATAAAAGTCCAAATGTGGTGAAAACTTTTCTAAAATTTTTTTTTTTAAAATTTTGGCAAATTTTTCAAGAAAATGGGAATATTGTGACAAAACATTCCCTATTTATTTTTATGTTTTGCAATTTGGTGAAATTTGACACAAAGACTAAATGACAATAATGTATACTAAGCCCCCTTTAAAATCACGCCTTTGATAACCAATTTTTTTTGTGACATTAACGAATTGTGATTTAAATGTGTATAATCATATTCCATATAAACCCTTACAAGATTGTGATCATAGGCCAAAAAAATAAATTGCAAAACAACCTTTTTATGTTAGAATAAAGGTGCCAATTGATTAAATTTCTTACATGGATTATTGTTAAGTTTTATTATGCATTATTAAATTTGAAGAAGCTCATGATTCTTGTTTTTTTTTTTAATGTGACGATTTACATCAAGTTTGAGCCCCTTAACTATTAACTTGTGTATCTTGTCAATTAAATTTTTTAATGAAAATTTCCTTCTTTCTTGGCAAGTTCACATATCTTTTGATTAGTGACATTTGAAAGTTGTTTCTCCTTTATTCTTCAACTAGATTGATTATTGTTACTTTGCACAGCTTGAACACAAAACAACACTAACATTGTCAAACTAAAATTTACAAAACCCTAATATTTACTTTAGATTTTCTTTCATTATAACGTCAGTTACAAAGAAAGCTTTGCAAATATTTTGTGCTACTAACAAGTGTGATAATGATTCTAAAGAACGGTGTTTTTTACTAAAATGGATGATTATAAAAAATTGTGTGACATAAACAAGAATGTGATTAAAATGGGGGTGATTAAATAGAGGGTTTCATGTAGTTCAAATACCTATCTAAACATAATATTGATGGAAAACATCTTAGACTTACATTGACAACCATGGAAATGCTTTATGTTCTCATGTAAAATTCTAATACATAATTCCTCATATTAGGTATTCATTCGATTCTTTAGTTTGAAAGGACAAATTTTGATGTAAAGGACCTTTCATCCACCTTAATGGATGAGAATAAACATTTCTAATTTTTAAATGTTCAACTTTCTGAATTTTCACTTTTTTGAAATAGTTTTAATGTGGATATTTAAGTGAGATGACAATGTTTGCAAATGTTTGATCCAAGTGGTATATTCATACACCCTCCAAAAAAATCATCTTAAGTAACAAAATTGTTAGAAAAGTCAATAAACCAAGAAATTCAATTATGGTTAAAAGAACATACATAAATTATTTTAGCAAAATTGTATCACAATATTATGTTCAATAATTATTGACATCATTATAAAAAAAAACCTTAAGAAAATGCTTGCATGATATCAGTTTCAAATATTTCAAAGTGCAATGGTTTCCCAAAATAAAAATGATAAATATTATGCCAAAAAATCTTGAGTTATGCACATCAATAATGTTGATTCCTTCAAATGTTTCCATCACTCTAATTGTTGCACGTTGCCTAGCACCATGTATTGCATTGGAGCTACAATATCTGTTCATTATCATAGCCTTTGTATTCAAACCCATTGTGCCTACTTTAGTTCATTTTGTTTAAAATTGGTTATGTCGTATAAACATAATTCTATCAATTTCCTTATTTAGTTTAGAATTGTAATTTTCACAATTATTACAAAAACACATGGTTTCTCTACAACAATAGACCTTGACACTTGCATAAAGTAACAACACACATTACACTAATGTCCAATTACAATAACCATCAAATATATTTATGAAGAAATGAACAAAAAAAATAATTACATGGAATCAAAAATTTGATAAAAATTATAATTAAATTTAAGATGACTTAAATATGGTGCATATTAAAAAGCTATGCAATAATAAGATGACAAAAATAGAGATCCTTCATATAATAGCCCAAATCATACCTTGATTGACGCAAATAATGTAAACACTTAATGTACCCCAAATGTCACCTATAGCCACTAATAAATGTTAAGATCACTCCCATTCTTGAGGGTAGGAATAATATCCCTCTTTTCTTCTAGGAGGGAAATTCATCCATGATATGAGGTGCCCTTTGAGTACACTAAGAAAAATTTCCATATGGGTAGAGTAAGTGATTTTCAACAAAAATGGAGTGAGTCCCAATTAGATGGAAGCAAACATGGCCTTTAAAGTTTCATTTGGGACCTTCATTTCAAAAGAGTACCAATGTTGAATTTGTACATTGGTACCCTTTTGAACTTTGTGTAGTATGGCTGATCAAATGACTCTTTAACATTGTGAAAGGAGTCAAGAGGTTGTGCTTCTCGTGCTTTTTTATGCAATGGAATTGAAATAAAGCTAAAAAATGTAAATTGTCCATGCCTTGAAATTTACATCAGTTTACTTAGTTCTAAACATAATTTTATTTCTAATTATCTCATTTATTGTATACATAATAATCTGTACTCCTTAGTAAAAAAATTAAAATTTGCAAGTAAACAAAAGTAGCACATGAATGAGAGAAAATAAGATCGATATCTATGGAGTAGATCCTTGGAATATGGAATACCAAATTGTTTGCCTCCCCTTACTTACCTACCTTCAGAGATTTAAATCAAACTACTTAGTTAATCTGATTGTAATTCATGGAGCATTATAGGTGTTACTTGAAGTCACCTATTTCCGGTTGAAGCTAATTATAATGTTAAGGTATCATAAACCAAAGTGAATATGCGGTCCTGACTCCTTGGACCCTAAACCCTACTTACAATTTAAAGGTGTTGTAGATCAAAGAGAATGTGGAGTCCTTGCTTGAGGCATGGCCCCAGAATGCATTGTTTGCAACTAGCCTTCCAGACTTTAATGGTTATAACCACCATTGGCCCTTCCCTACAAAGTATCCTTTGGAAAATTTTGATTTTCTTT
>Ga0209208_10001557_pt1 | contig 32491 bp, 38 predicted proteins | sample S1TSphfallax_3_FD_187694 | JGI IMG/M metagenome (GOLD analysis project Ga0209208, IMG submission 187694) | Host-associated microbial communities from peat moss isolated from Minnesota, USA - S1T2_Fd - Sphagnum fallax MG (SPAdes) (version 2) | ecosystem: Host-associated > Plants > Peat moss >...
TCGAAACGGTTGTCGCGCAGCCGGTATAACCGGGAGTCGCCGACATGGGCGATCGACATCTTGTTGTCGTGGAACAGGCAGGCCACCACCGTCGTGCCCATGCCCTCGCACTGCGGTTGCGTCTTCGAGGTGTGATAGATGATCTTGTTGGCGCGGTGAATGGCATCGCGCAGGATGATGCTGGTCCGCGAGAGGCCCGTTTCCGGGTCGCGAACGCTCAGGTCCTCCCGCATCACGGCATCACGCACCAGGTTGATGATGGTCTTGACCGCGATGCCGCTCGCCACCTCGCCGGCGTTGTAACCGCCCATTCCGTCGGCGAGCACGAACAGGCCGATGTCGACTTCGGTGCCGATCATGTCCTCGTTGTGTTCGCGCACCTTGCCCGTGTCGGTGAGTGCGACGCTCGCGATCTTCCCCCGCAGGCTCATCGACTCGCACCACCGACAATGCTGCCACTGGGTAAGGTCATGGCGATCCGCTCGGTATTCTCGTCTTACAGTCTTCCAACGCGGCGGCCATTTGCGCCCCCGAGTCGAAACGTGCCTCGGGGTCTTTGGCGAGTGCACGATCGATGATCCGGTCGACGCAGTCGGGAAGATCCGGGCGGTAGGCACGCAAGGGTGGGTGTGGCGATTCGGCGATCTGTTGCATCAATCCCGTCATGGAATCCGCTACAAACGGGAGTTGACCGGTCAGCAGTTGGAACAGGCTAACACCCAGGGAAAACAAGTCCGAGTGACCGGTCACAGTTCGCCCTTCGAGCTGTTCCGGCGACATGAAGGAGGGAGTTCCGAGCACGATGCCGGTGCGCGTGTTGCCGCCGCCCGTCAAACGGGCGATACCGAAGTCGGTGATCTTCAAGGTGTCGGTGCCGGCGTCATACATGAGATTCGCCGGCTTGATGTCCCGATGCACGACCTGTTGCTTGTGCGCGAAGCCGAGCGCGTCGGCGGTGCGCGCAATGATCTCCAGCACCTTGCGCGGTTCGAGCAGGGCGGCGGGCGTGGCAAAATCGCTCAAATGGCGTCCCTTCAGGTACTCCATCGCGATGTAGGCGAGGCCGCGCTCCTCGCCCACATCATAAATGGTGACGATGTTCGGGTGATTGAGTCGTCCCGCGGTTTCCGCCTCGCGAAAGAACCGGGCTCGTGCATCGATGAGTTCTGCATCACTGAACTCGGCGGCCAAGGGAATGGCCTTGATGGCCACGAGTCTGTTGATCGCGGTATCGCGACCCAGGTAGACGGTACCCATGGCACCGCGGCCGATTTCGCGCTCCAGGTGATACCGGCCGAGCTGTTGCAGATTCGAGCCCGCCGGGGCGGCGGCGACCGGGGCGGGCGGTTCCGCGGCCGCGGGGGGGTCGGCCGCCGCGGGGGGTGGCGCAGCCGGTGCGGCCTTGGGCTTGGCACGGTCCGAATCCATCAACCGTTTGAGGCGGTCGCTGACGTCGCGGTAGTGATTATCGATGCGGGCCAGATGCCGATAGACCGCGGTTGCCTGCACGCCGCGACCGCGTTGTTCGAGCTGGGTGCCGAGCAGATACAAGTCATGGGTCACGGTATCGCTCGCTTTGCGAGCCTTGAGTTCGGCGAAGCGTTGTTCGAAGTTGTCGAGCAGGCGCGCCGTTTCGGTCACCGAGATGCGCTGGGTCTGTGGGATGGCGGGTGCGACCGTCGCGTTGCGCGCGCGCAGCATGAGAAGGGTCCCGCCGCCCAAGGCTGCGAAGCCGACGAGCCAGGCCCAAGAGTCGGCGTGGCCGAGCAGCCTGAGCAAAAGGTCCAGACCCAATGCTGCCGCGCCGGAAATTGCTGCAATCAGGCCGATTTTGCGCATTTAGGGAGACATAATCCGCATTCAGAGGTGGCGCAGTATAGGTGATCGGGCCGCGGAAGCAGCAATGCTAAGCTCACAAAATCGATCATTGAGGTGAGATGTCACGTCCAAGAGAAGTTTTCGTCTGCCAGCATTGTGGAGCGACGTCCCCGAAGTGGCAGGGGCAGTGTCCGGAATGCGGTGAGTGGAACACACTGCACGCCGAGGCCCTGCCGACGGGTAAGCGGCCCGGCGGGCATGCGCCGCGACGTGGGTCACACGCGGACCTGTCCACGTCGCTCGAGTCGGAGGCATCGCTCGAAGAGCCGCGCCTGGCGACCGGTTCCGGCGAACTCGACCGGGTCTTGGGCGGCGGCCTGGTGCGGGGCTCGGTCACGCTCATCGGCGGCGATCCGGGCATCGGCAAGTCGACGCTGATGTTGCAGGCTGCCGCGGCATTGAACGATGCGGGCCCGGTGCTTTATGCCACCGGCGAGGAATCCCTGAAACAGGTGGCACTGCGGGCGCGCCGGCTTGGGCTTGCGAGCGCCGCCGCAAGGCTGATTGCCGCCACCGGCGTCGAGGACATCGTCGCTGCGGCGGCGGGCATGGCCGCGCGCGTGCTGATCGTCGACTCCATCCAGACCATGCATTCGAATCGCATCGAAGCCGCGCCGGGTGCGGTGTCGCAGCTGCGTGAATGCACCGCCGAGCTCGTCCGCTTCGCCAAATCGAGCGGCACGGCGGTGCTCTTGGTCGGGCATGTCACCAAGGAGGGGCAGATCGCGGGTCCCCGGGTGCTCGAGCACATGGTCGATACGGTGCTCTACTTCGAAAGCGATACCGGGAGCCGCTTCCGGGTGCTGCGGACGGTCAAAAACCGCTTCGGCGCCGCGCACGAGATCGGCGTCTTCGCCATGGTCGAGCAGGGCTTGCGCGAGGTGACCAACCCGTCGGCGATCTTTTTATCGCGGCATGCAGAGCCGGTCTCCGGCAGCATCATCACCGTCATGCGCGAGGGTACCCGGTCCTTGTTGATCGAAGTCCAAGTGCTGGCGGACTCGAGCCCGGGCGGCAGCCCGCGTCGGGTCGCGGTCGGCATCGACGGCAACCGGTTGACCATGCTGTTGGCGGTGGCGCATCGCCATGCCGGCCTCGAGCTTGGCGGCCAGGATGTGTTCGCCAACGTGGTGGGAGGCGTGCGCCTGGCCGAAACGGCCGGCGATCTTGCCATCGTCCTTGCCGCGCGTTCGAGCTTGAAAGATGCGCCTTTGCCCAATTCGCTGATTGCCTTCGGCGAACTGGGTCTTGCGGGCGAGATCCGGCCCGTACCGTTCGGCGAGGAGCGGTTACGGGAAGCGGCCCAGCATGGATTCAAGCTCGCGCTGGTGCCTACGGCCAATGTGCCGAAGCGTCCGCCCGAGGGCATGACCGTGCGCGGTGTTTCACGGTTGAGTGAAGCGCTGATCGACTTCTAGGCGATCGCGCAAGGCCATCAGGCTGGGCCACCCATAGGCCGTTTCGATGAGCGTGCCGTCCTCGCGGACGTCGCGTTTCTCACCGATGACGAGGCCGCCGCAGCGCTCGTAGAAGGCGCGCGCGGGCGCATTGTCCTTGAGCACCCACAGGCTCAAGGCCTTGAATCCCCGGCTCATCAGATCGTCCACGAGCGCCCGCAGCAGCGCGTTGCCGAGGCCCTGCCGTTGCTGGGATCGCAAGAGGTACAACGAACTGACCTCGGCGTCGAACCCGCTGTCGGCCAGGTCGGCGGTGCGCTGTCTGCCGCAGGAGCCGAAGCCGAGCAGATCGTTCGAGCGCAAATCGTTCGAGAGCGGCGCGCTTGCCGGCGAGCTCAAGAGGTAAACCGCGGTCGCATCGTGCGCCGCAGGGTCGCGCAGGATGCGGTCCCAGACCGCGCGGCTGCGTTGCACCGAGAAGCGCGCCAGCAGCGTCTCCGGCACGAGGCCCCGATACGTTTCATGCCAGCAGTGCACGTGCAGGCGGCCGAGCGCGTCGGCGTCCGAACCCACGGCGGCCCGGATGGTCCATTGCCGATCGCCTGCCGCTGCGGCGCCGGTCATGGGCCTTCAAGTCGGTGCCGGCGGGCGGATCCGCACGGTCTTGATGGCGTTCTCGCCGGTTTGCAACACCTCGAGCATGTAATCGGCGAGCTTCAGTGTGGTGCCCGGTTCCGGGATGGTCTCGAGGAATTCGACGATCAATCCGTTCAGCGTTTTCGGACCGTCCGTGGGCAGGTTCCAGCGCATCGACCGATTGAGCGCGCGCACCGTGGTGGAGGCGTTGGCGACGTAGCTGCCATCGGCTTCCCGGTGCACGTCCTTGTGCATCATCGTCGCCGGGTCGGTGGTGAACTCACCGACGATCTCCTCGAGGATGTCCTCGAGAGTCACCAACCCCTGGATGTCGCCATACTCATCGACCACGAAGGCGAGGCGGCGTTTCTCGCGTTGAAAATTGAGCAACTGGGTGTTGAGGGTGGTGCCGGACGGCACGAAGTACGCGTCGCGATCATTGGATGCCTCGATCAGCGCCTCGCGGTCGAGACGACCGCGAGCAAGCTCGTGCACGACGCGTTTCATGTGCAGCACCCCGATGATGCGGTCGATGTCGCCCTCGTACACCGGCACCCGGGTGTGCTGGCTCTGCCGCAGCTGCTCGAGCACCTTGTCCCAGTCATCGTCGACGTCGATGCCGACGATTTCCGTGCGTGGCACCATGATGTCCTCGACCGTCGCATTCTCGAGATCGAGAATGCTGACCAACATCTGCTGGTGGCGATGCGGGATCATCGCGCCCGCCTCGGCGACGACCGTGCGCAATTCTTCGCTGCTCAAGGAATCGGAGGCCTGCTCCTGCGATGCGCCCAAGAGGCGCAGCACGCCGTTGGCGAGCAGATTGGTCGCCCAGACGAAGGGATACAGGAGGTAGAGCAACGGGGTGTACACATAGGCCGCCGGCAGCGCCAAGCGCTCGGGATGAAGCGCGCCATAGGTCTTCGGCGCCACCTCGCACAGGATCAGCATGACGAAGGTCAGCGTGACGACGCCGATCGCAACCGCATAATCGCCGCCCAAGCGGAACGTGATGATGCCCACCAGCGTGGGCGTGACCACATTGACGATGGTGGAGAGCAGCAGGATGAGCCCGATCAATCGGTCGGGATGGGCGAGGAGATTTTCGGCCAGCCGCGCGCCGCGGTGACCGGCATTGGCGCGATGCCGGAGCCGGTAGCGGTTCAGGCTCATGAGGGCGGTTTCGCTGCCCGCAAAGAATGCGGCAAGGAGCAGCAGCAATCCGAGGTCCGCGAACAGAACGCCAAGTGATGGGTGCTGCATTCTGGTGTGCCGGCGTTCAGCCCCAGTGCCTGCCGAGTACCGTTTCGAGGACGAACTTGGAGCCGAAGTAGGCGAGCGTCAGGAAGGCGAAACCCCACAGCGTCCAGCGCACCGCCGCCCGTCCACGCCACCCGTAGCGCACGCGGCCGACCAGCAACGTCGCAAAGATGACCCACGCCACCAGCGACAGCACGGTCTTGTGAATGAGGTGCTGCTCGAACAGATTGGTGACGAAGACGAAACCCGTGAGCAGCGCGAGGGTGAGGAACGCAAAGCCGGTGCCGATGAGCCGAAACATGATTTTCTCGAGCGCGTCCAAGGGCGGCAGGATGCTCGGCAAATCGGCGAGACGGCGATTGCGCAGACGGCGGTCGAGAAACACGAGCAGCAGGGCGTTCACGGCGGCGGCGAACAGGAGGGCGGCTGCGCCCATGGACAGCAGGATGTGCGCCGTCAGTTCCCAACCGCCGACATGTTCTTCAGGATACGTGCGGCCGTGATCGGTGACCGCCGCGCCGAGGCCGGCGCTCGCCAGCAAGATGGCGCCGAGCACCCGGTTCTGCCGCTCGATGCAGATGAGGCAGGCGAGCACCGCGAGAGTCCAACCCAGGAGCGACAGCGCCTCGAGCAGCCCGATCGAAGCGCCGTCGACCCGCATCATGCGCACGATGGCGTCGGAATGGGCGAAGATCGAGGCGAGCACCAGGGCCCAGCCGACCGCGTTCAAACGCGGATGAGATACGCTTCGCAGCATGACCCAAGCACTAGCGGCGTAAAGCAAAAACAGAGTTATGGCAACGGTCACGGCGCGGAAATGATGACACAAGCGTTCATGTGCGCCTAGCCGGCCGCCGATTCGAATATACTATGGCAACTATGTTCGACCGCTTGACTTCAAGTTTTTCGAAGGCGTTGAACGCGCTCACCGGGCGTGGTCACTTGACCGAAGAGAACATCGCCGACACGGTACGGCAGGTGCGTCTCGCGCTGCTCGACGCCGACGTGGCACTGCCCGTCGTCAAGGAATTCACCGACGCGATCAAGGCCCGGGCGGTGGGTGTCGAGGTCGTCAAGAGCCTCACCCCCGGCCAGGCATTCGTCAAGGTGGTGCACGAGGAACTCGTCCGGCTCATGGGCGAGGCCAGCACGGGGCTCAATCTGCGCGCACAGCGGCCGGTGGTGGTGATGCTCGCGGGCTTGCAGGGTGCGGGCAAGACCACCACCGCCGGCAAGCTGGCGCGTTGGTTGATCGAGAAGCAGAACAAGAAGGTGCTGATGGTCAGCACCGACGTGTACCGTCCGGCGGCCATTCTGCAACTCGAGACCCTGGCGGCGCAGGTGGGAGCGGGCTTTGCCAAGGGCGATGCCAGTGAAGCGCCGGTCGCCATCGCGCGGCGCGCGCTCACCCAGGCAACCTTGCAGGCCTATGACATCCTGTTGCTGGACACGGCCGGCCGCTTGCATGTCGATGCCGAGATGATGGCGGAGGTGCGCGAACTCGAAGCCGCCATCAACCCGCACGAACGGCTGTTCGTGGTGGACAGCATGGCCGGCCAGGACGCCGTGAACGCCGCCAAGGCTTTCAACGAGGCGCTGCAGTTGACCGGCGTGATTCTGACCAAGGCGGACGGCGACGCCCGGGGCGGGGCGGCTCTGTCGGTTCGGCAGGTCACGGGCAAGCCGATCCTTTTCGTCGGTACCGGCGAGAAGTCGGAGGCGCTCGAACTCTTCCTGCCGGAGCGGATTGCCTCGCGGATCCTCGGGATGGGCGACGTCCTGTCGCTGGTCGAGCAGGTCCAGAGCCAGGTCGATCAGGACAAGGCTGAAAAGCTCGCCAAGAAGATCAGCAAGGGCAAATCCTTCGATTTGTCGGACCTGCGCGACCAACTTTCCCAGTTGCAGAAAATGGGGGGTATGTCGGCGCTCCTCGATAAATTGCCGGCGCAAATGCAGGCCAATGCCGCCGCGGCCGCCGGCGCGGCGGACCCGAAAACCCTCAAGCGGCAGATGGGGATCATCGATTCGATGACGCCGCGCGAGCGGCGCCGGCCGGAAATGATCGACGGATCGCGCAAACGCCGCATTGCGGCCGGTTCCGGCGTGCCGCTACCGGAGGTCAACCGACTGCTGAAACAGTTCGACCACATGCAAAAAACCATGAAGAAGCTCGCCAAGGGCGGAATGCTCAAGAATATGATGCGTGGCATGGCGGGCGGGCGCCTGCCGCCGGGTTTCGGGCGCTGACCGATACTGGTTGCTCTCGGGGCCCGGTGTTCATATAATTACCGGCTAAGCGGCATAAGGCGAATTTTACGATGGTGACGATCCGTTTAACTCGACGCGGCGGTAAGAAGACTCCCTTCTATCATGTCGTGGTGACCGACAGCCGCAAACGCCAGGGGGGCACGAGCCTCGAGAGCGTCGGCCTTTTCAATCCGGTTGCGCGCGGTGGCGAAGTGAAACTTCGTTTGAATGTTGCCCGGATCGAACACTGGGTGGCGCAAGGTGCGCATCTGTCGGATCGCGTCAAGTTCCTTCTCACCTCGTTCCGTAAACAGGCCGCCTAAGGCCGAAGCGCAAGGTTGATCGCCGATGAGCGACGAAGCTTCCTCGCTCATCGAAATTGGTGTCGTGGGTGCCCCGTATGGGGTGCGCGGTTGGGTCAAGCTTCGGTCGTTCACCGAACCGCCGGATCGATTGCTGGAGCATCGGCGCTTGCAATTGGGCCTGCGCGGCGTTTGGACGCCCTACCGGATCGAATCCAGCGGTAGGAGCGGAGGTCAGCTGACCGCGAAGCTCACCGGGGTCAACGATCGTGACCAGGCCCTCGGGCTGCGCGGCGCCTCGGTATGCGTGCCGCGAAGCGAGCTGCCGAAGCGTGATGACAAGGATTTTTACCGGGCGGACTTGATCGGCTGTACGGTGCTGAACCTTGCCGGAATAGAGCTTGGGCTGATTGCGCACTTCGTCGAGACACCGGCGCAGGTGCTGATGGTGGTGCGTGGCCGGCAGGAATATTGGGTGCCGGCCGTGCCGTTGCATCTCAAGCGCGTCGATTTGGCGGCGCGCCGTGTGATCGTCGATTGGGAGGCTGCGGCCGGCGGGTGACCGCTCAAGGGACGTATGCGTATCGCGGTGGTTTCGCTGTTTCCGGAGATGCTGCGCGATGCATTACGGCATGGGGTGATCGGGCGGGCGATCGAACGCGGACTGCTCGAAGTTCGTTGCGTCGATCCGCGCGATTACGCCGTCGATGTGCACCGGACGGTGGATGACCGGCCCTACGGCGGCGGCCCCGGCATGGTCATGAAGGTCGAGCCGCTGCGCCAGGCACTGCGGGCGGCGGTGGCGATGTCGCCACCCCGGAGCCTGCGCGTTTATCTGGGCGCGGATGGGCGGCGATTCGACCAGGCGTTGGCGCGCGAAGCCAGCGGCTGGGCGGGGTTGATCCTCGTGGCAGGCCGCTACGAAGGAGTCGATGAGCGGTTCATCGATGCCGACATCGATGAGGTCTGGTCGCTCGGCGACTTTGTCGTGTCGGGCGGCGAGCTGCCGGCTTTGATGGTGATCGATGCGGTGGGGCGGCTGCTGCCCGGGGTGTTGGGCAGCGCGGAGTCCGCCGTTCAGGAGTCGTTCACCGACGGTTTGGTGGACTGGCCGCACTACACGCGACCGCCGTCGGTGGATGGCCTTGCGGTGCCGGCGGTGCTGGCATCCGGGGACCATGCGGCGATCGGGCGCTGGCGGTTGCAGCAGGCGCTCGGCCGTACGTGGCTGCGCCGGCCGGAGCTATTGGAACGGCGCGGTATGAGTCCCGAAGAGCGGGAGTTGTTGGAAGAATTCAAGGTCGAACGTGCGGAGCGTTCGCGTAGTCACAGCTAAAGGGCATTGCAATGAACAAAATCATCCAAGCGTTGAACGGCGAACGCGCCACCCGGACTTTTCCGGAATTCAATCCCGGCGACACGGTGGTCGTCCAGGTGAAGGTCGTCGAGGGTGATCGCGAGCGCGTTCAAGCCTATGAGGGCGTGGTCATTGCGAAGAAGAACCGGGGCTTAAATTCCTCGTTTACCGTCCGCAAGATTTCGCACGGCGAAGGGGTGGAGCGCGTGTTCCAAACCCACAGCCCCTCGATCAGCGAGGTGAGTGTGAAACGCCGCGGTGCCGTGCGCCGCGCCAAGCTATATTACCTGCGTGAGCTGTCCGGCAAGGCAGCACGCATCGACGAGAAACTCTGATCGGGCGGTTCATCGGCAATCCATCCGCCGGCCGGCCGGGAGGCATCGAATGACTGTCGGGTCGGCTGTGGCGGGATTCTTCGGCGCGGTGTGGCGGGCCCTGGAAGGGATCCGCAAGTTCCTTCACCTCATCCTGTTGCTGGTGATTTTCGGATTCGTCCTCGCGGCATTGCACACCTCGATTCCTTCGGTTCCGCGGTCGGCGGCACTGGTGGTGGCGCCCGAAGGCGAATTGGTCGAGCAACTCTCGATTGATCCGGTGCGCCGCGCGTTTGGCGAGGCCTCCGGCGGCCCGGCTCCCGAAACCTTGTTGAAGGACGTGATCGATGCCATCGGCTTCGCGAAGACCGATGCGCGCATCAAGCTGATCGTGCTCGATGTGGGCGAACTGGCCCCGTCCGGGTTGTCGAAGCTGCAGGAGATCGGCGCGGCCTTGCGTGATTTTCGTGCCGCCGGCAAGCGGGTGGTGGTGGCGGCCGATTCGATGGATCAGAGCCAGTACTACCTCGCCGCGCAGGCGGGCGAGGTCTATTTGGATCCCTTCGGACTGGTTTTCGTCGACGGCTTCAGCTATTACCGCATGTATCTGAAGGACGCGATCGACAAACTCGGGGTCGACGTCAATGTCTTTCGGGCCGGCACCTTCAAGAGCTTTACCGATGAGTATTCCCGCAGCGACATGGCGCCGAGCGAGCGCGAGGAAAGCTCGGTCTGGCTGAATGCGCTGTGGAAGGCCTACAGCCAGGACGTGACCCGGGCGCGCTCGCTGCCGGAGAACGCCCTCGATGATTTCATCGGCGACGAACCCGCGGCGCTCGCCGCGGTCAACGGGGATGCGGCCCGGCTGGCCTTGCAGAAGGGCCTGGTGACCGCCTTGAAAACCCGGCGCCAGCTCGCTGATGAACTGAAGGGCCTGGTCGGCGAGGATTCCGACAGTCACTCATTCAATTCGATCGGCATCGGTCCGTATCTGGCGGTCATGCGAGACCGGCACGTCATCAAATCGAAATCCGATGCGCGGGTGGGTATCGTGGTCGCCGCCGGTGAGATTCTCGACGGCCATCAGCCGCCGGGAACGATCGGCGGTGAGAGCACCGCGGATGTTCTGCGCCAGGCTCGCTTCGACCCGTCCGTGAAATCGGTGGTGCTGCGGGTCGACAGTCCCGGCGGCAGCATGTTCGCGTCGGAGCAAATTTTGCGCGAGGTGCAGGCATTGCGCAAAGCCGGCAAGCCGGTGGTGGTTTCGATGAGCACCTACGCGGCCTCCGGCGGATATTATATTTCCGCGGCGGCGAATCAGATATTTGCCAGTCCGACGACGCTCACCGGCTCGATCGGCGTGTTCTCCGTCGTGCCCACCTTCGAGCGCACGCTCGCGAAGCTCGGCGTGAAAGTCGACGGCCTCGGCACGACGCCGCTGGCGGGGGACATGCGCATGGATCGCACCCTGGGATCAGGCACCAAGCAAATCCTTCAGGAATCAGTCGACCATGCCTATTCGGCATTTCTGCAGCGGGTGGCGGACGGCCGGAAAAAAAGCGTCGAAGACGTCGACAAGATCGCCCAGGGCCGCGTGTGGGCCGGCGTCGATGCCGAGCGCATCGGCTTGGTGGATCATCTCGGCGGGCTCAAGGACGCCACCGACGCGGCCGCCAAGCTGGCCGAATTGGGCGCCGACTATGAGGTCGACTACATCCAACCCGAGCTCAGCCTGAAGGAAGAGCTGTTGATGCAATTGCGGTCGCAGGCCGTCGAGTTGGGGCGCATGGCCGGCATCATTCCGCCGCCCGGCGACATCGAACGGGTGCTCGACCCGCTGCTCGAACAGGCGCGCGCCATCGCCCGGCTCAACGATCCCCGGGGTCTCTATGCGTATTGCTGGTGCACGCAGCCGCGCGGTGTCAGCCGCCTTATCAGATAACGCCTACAGCGGTTGCGGAGCGCGGAGGACTGGCGGTGTTCACACCGCAGCCACTACTTTCATCGAACGAGCACCATCCATTCGGTCCCTTCGGAGAAAGCATGCCCATCAAATTGCCCGCTCCCGTGACGCTCTACCTCGCGGCGGACGAACAGAACGACCTGGACAAACTCAGCCGCTGCTTCACCAAAAATGCCCGCGTCCAGGACGATCATCGCGAGTACGAAGGGCTCGAGGCAATCAAGTCGTGGAAGGCGCGCACTACGCAATATCGTTTTGTCACCGAACCGCTCCGCGCTGCAGTGACGGAAAAGAACGTCCGGCTGCACGCGCGTCGCACCGGAGATTTTCCGGGCAGCCCGGCGGAACTCGATTACACCTTCGTGTTGGCCGACGGCAAGATCGCATCGCTCGACATTCGTTAGCGCTGCGTGAACCGCTACCGGCGCCGCTCCGGCGGGTCGGTCTGCTTCGGCTGAACACCTGAAGGGTTCGGCTCATTGCCCGTGCGCTCGTGGTCGGGCAGCTGGTCGGGTGCGGGATGGGCGGGATTTTCCGTGGCCATGCGAGAACTCCAGTGGCGGCAGTCAGGCAAGGTTAGACGGTCGTCGCTTCAGGCAGTGTCGGCCAAGCTCCGCGAGTCTTGTCAGCCCACCGGCGCATCGAGCTTGCGGCGGTAGCGGTCATCCATCTCGGCGAGCGTTGCGGCAAGCGAATTTTCGGTCTCCTCCAGTTCGCGACGCAGCCCGTCGAGGGCGGTCGCGATTCGCTGATCGGAAAGCGCCAGCTCGGTGCGGATGAGGCTGCCCAGTTCCGTGAAGCGTGATGCCTCGGCGCTCTCGGCCAAGGTCCGCTGCGCCTGCAGTTCCTTGGCCTGCCGGCGGAATTCCATCAGGAGTGTACCCTGCCACACCCCCACGTAGGCGGATAGCACCAGGAGCCCCAAGGCGAAGAGCGCCAGCATGATCAAGCCCAAGGGCGCATCCACCGAGGTCACCGCCAGGCTCACATGGGCCGGCGCGGCGAACACACGCCAATTGAGCACGACGAACACCGCCAGCAGCAATGCCACGCCCAAGGCCAGCAAGGTTCTAAAACGCATTGACACCATCCTCCGGGCTGGGATCAGGCCTTCCGCGCCGGCTGCATGCCCCCTTTAGTTCAGAGCGCCGCCCAGTCCAATATGACCTTGCCCGACTTGCCCGAGTTCATGATCTCGAAGCCCTCGATGTAGTCGTTCACCCCGAGTCGGTGGGTGATGACCGGCCGGACATCCAAGCCGCTTTGCAACATGCTCGACATCTTGTACCAGGTCTCGAACATCTCGCGACCATAGATGCCCTTGATGACCAATCCCTTGAATATCACCTGGTTCCAGTCGATCGCCGTCTCACCGGGGGGGATCCCCAGCATCGAGACGCTCCCGCCATGATTCATGGTCCGCAGCATTTCCTTGAGCGCCAGCGCATTGCCGGACATCTCGAAGCCGACGTCGAATCCTTCCTCCATGGACAGGTCGCGCATGGCATCATCGAGCGATTCGCGCGCGACGTTCAACGCCCTCGAAGCTCCCATGGCCGAGGCGAGCGCGAGCCGATAGTCATTGACGTCGGTGATTACCACATGTCGGGCGCCGCAGTGGCGCGCGATCGCCACCGCCATGATGCCGATCGGTCCGGCGCCGGTGATGAGCACATCCTCGCCCACCACGTTGAAGGCGAGGGCGGTGTGGGTGGCATTACCGAGTGGATCGAGGATCGACGCGATCTCATCGTCGATGGCCGCAGGCAGCTTGAAGACGTTGGACGCCGGGATGGTCAGGTATTCGGCGAAGGAGCCGGCACGGTTGACGCCCACCCCCGAGGTGTTGCGGCACAAATGCCGGCGGCCGGCGCGGCAGTTCCGGCAATGACCGCAGGTGATGTGGCCCTCGCCGGAGACCCGGTCACCGACGGCGAAACCGCGCACTTCACTGCCCATGTCGACGATCTCGCCCGCGTATTCATGACCCACGGCCATCGGTACGGGCACGGTTTTGCGGGCCCATTCGTCCCAGTTGTAGATATGCATGTCGGTGCCGCAGATGGCGGAGCGATGGACCTTGATGAGTACGTCATTGTGGCCCATGGAGGGCTGCGGCACGTCCTGCATCCAGATGCCCGGCTCGGCCCTGGCTTTGACAAGTGCTTTCATATGCCTGCCCTCAATGAATGATACCGAGATCGCGTCCACAGCGAGCGAACGCCTGGACGACCTGCGTCAGCTGCAGGGTGGAGTGCGCAGCATTCATCTGGGTGCGGATCCGGGCCTTGCCGTGCGGGACCACCGGGAACGCGAATGCGACCACGTAGATGCCTTCGGCCTGCATCCGCTCGGCCAGACGCACCGCGAGCGTCGCATCGCCCAACATGATGGGGATGATGGGATGTTCGCCCGGCAGGAGCGAAAGCCCGATTTTTTGCATCTCGCTGCGGAAATAGCGGGCGTTCGCGTGCACGCGCTCGCGCAGCTCCGGCGAACTCTCGAGCAGGTCCAACACCCGGAGCGTACCGGCGGCGACGGTGGGCGCGATGCTGTTCGAAAACAAGTAGGGGCGCGACCGCTGGCGCAGCCAGGCGACGATCTCTTTTCGCGCGGCGATATAACCGCCGCTTGCGCCGCCGAGTGCCTTGCCGAGGGTGCCGCTCATGATGTCGATGCGGCCCATCACGCCACGCAGTTCGTGCGAGCCACGGCCGCGGCCGCCGAGGAAGCCGGTTGCATGGGAGTCGTCCACCATGACCAGGGCGCCATAGCGATCGGCGAGGTCGCAAATTTCAGCGAGCCGGGCGATCGAGCCGTCCATCGAAAAGACGCCGTCGGTGGCGATCAAGCGGACGCGCGAGCCCTGCGAATCCTTCAGTGCCTGTTCGAGTTCGTTCAGATCGCCGTTCGCGTAGCGCAGCCGGCGCGCCTTGCACAGACGGATGCCGTCGATGATGCTGGCGTGGTTCAACGCATCGCTGATGACGGCATCTTGCTCGTCGAGCAGCGTTTCGAACAGTCCGCCGTTGGCGTCGAAGCACGACGAATAGAGAATGGTGTCGTCGAAGCCGAGATAGGAAGAGAGGCGCTCCTCGAGTTCTCGATGCACACTCTGGGTGCCGCAGATGAAGCGCACCGATGCGACGCCGTAGCCGTAGCGCTCGAGGGCCCGTTGCGCCGCTTCGACCACTGCCGGGTGATTGGCGAGCCCGAGGTAATTGTTCGCGCAGAGATTGATCATCTCGCGTCCGTCGGCAAGTCGGACCACCGGTCCCTGGGCGGAGCCGATGATGCGCTCCCGTTTCAGAAGGCCGCCGGCCTCGAGCGCCTGGGTGTCACGGTTCAGGCGATCGAGAAATTCTTGTGCTCCGTTCATCCGGTTAGTATAGCGGCCGTATCTCGACCTTGGGATCTATCGCTCCATGACGGATGAGACGCAAGCTTCCCACCGCCTGGACAAATGGCTGTGGCATTGCCGGTTTTACAAGACGCGTTCGCTCGCGACCGCAGCGATCACCGGCGGTAAGGTGCATTTGAATGCGGAGCGGGTGAAGCCGGCGCATCGAATACGGGTCGGCGATCGCCTGAGCCTGTCGCTGCAGGGCAGCGTTGCCGAGTTCGAGGTGTTGGGCACGCCGGTGCGGCGCGGACCGGCAGCGGAGGCGCAGCATCACTTCCGTGAGACCCCCGAGAGCGCGAAGCGGCGCGCCCATCTCAAAGATCAGCAGCGGCTCGCGGAAGCGTCGCGGCCGCGCCCCGACGCCCGCCCTGACAAACGCGACCGACGCCGGCTGCTCCGGTTGCAGCGAGAGCAGACGTAGGGTTCTTAAGACCTAAGTCCAAAGATCGGCCATGTTCTGCGGGTCGTCCAGCTCGCATTCGACGGCGGTTTCGGGTTCCAGGTCATGCCAGCGCGCCACGGTCCACGCCGCCGATGCAAAGCCCGCAGTGCCCAGTTCGCGGGGCTCGGGCGCCGGCCCGAAACGGCTCGCGATATGACTCAAACCCGGATTGTGGCCGCAGACGAGCAGATGCACCGCACCCCACTCGACGCCGGTGAGCACTTGCCACGTGGTTTCAGGGGTCGCCAGATAGAGCTCCCGTACACCTTGGATCTTGGTGCCGTCGAGTTCCAGGATGCCGGCGAGAATCGACGCGGTCGCCCAGGTGCGCTCCGCGGGACTTGCCAGGATCAGGTCCGGAATCAGACCTCGGCGCGCGAGCCGGGAGGCCATCTCGCGCGCTTCGTTGACGCCACGCCGGGTGAGGGCGCGCTCGAAGTCCTCGGGGCAGCTATGAACGGGCTGTGCCTGTCCATGGCGGAACAGCGTCAGCCTGAGCGGACCCATACGCGACCATCGACGATCTTGGTCTCGTAGACCGGGATCGGTTCGTAGGCCGGCGGAGTGAGCGCGGCGCCCGTCCGCAGGCAGAATCGCGCGCCATGCCGGGGACAGATGATCTCCCCCTTTTCAACGGCACCACCGGTCAATTCCGCTCCGTCATGCGTGCAGATGTCTTCCACGGCGAAATACTCTTCACCGCTGCGCGCCAGGGCGATGGAGCGGCGACCTGTGCTGAGCGATCGGCTTTCACCGTCCTGCAACGCCGTCGCGAGTCCCCCATCGATCCATTTATCAGCCACTGTCATCGCCTCCTTGACTCCATGCCTCCCTCGCCATCACATCATGCCGGTTTGCAGTCGCGCTTCATCGGACATCATGCTCTGGTTCCAGGGCGGATCGAAGACCAGCTCGACGTTCGCCTGGGCAACCGTCGGCACGATCTCGACCTTGTTGCGCACGTCGTTGACCAGCACTTCGCCCATGCCACAGCCGGGCGCGGTCAAGGTCATCTTCACGTCGACAGCGCGGGTGGCGTCCGCGTTGGTGCTCATTTCACAGGCGTAGATGAGACCCAGATCGACAATGTTCACGGGAATTTCCGGGTCGTAGCAGGTGCGAAGCTGCTGCCAGATGATGGCGAGGATGTCCTCATCCGACGCACCCGGCGGCACCTCGGGCGGCACTGCGGCGGTCTTGCCGATCGCATCGGCATCCACGCCGGCGATTCGGAACAAGTTGCCGTCGATGTAGACGGTGAAACTGCCGCCCAATGCCTGGGTGATGTAACCCACCGAGCCCAGCTTGAGATTGACCTCGACGCCCGCGGGAATTGCCACGGCCTTGACGTCGCGCCCGACGACGATGGGTTCGTTTTCGTATGAATGCATAGCCTCTTCACTCGGTTGAAACGGCGTCAGGCAGACCGGCTTCCGGCGCCTTGAGCGCCGACACGAGGGTATGCCAGCAAAGACTCGCGCATTTGACCCGGGCTGGAAATTCTCGCACGCCCGACAAGGCCGCCAGTTTGCCGAGCTCGTCGCTCGAGGCCGCATCGTCGGTCAGTAATTGGTGCACCCGATCGAACAGTGCCAGTGCCGCGGCTCGCGACTGACCCTTGACCGCCTCGGTCATCAGGGAAGCCGAGGCGGTGGAAATGGCGCACCCCTGGCCTTCGAAGCGGATATCGGCGATGCAATCGCCCGACATCTTGAGCCGCACGGTCAGACGGTCGCCGCACATGGGATTGAAACCCTCGACGCTCGCATCGGCCGGGTCCAGGGCACCGAAGTTGCGGGGATGGCGATTGTGGTCGAGGATGACATCGCGATAAAGATCGTTGAGTTCCATGGGCTTTGCTCGAATCCGCTCAGGCGAAGATCGCTTTCGCGCGCCGTATGGCGGCGCTCAAGTGGTCGATCTCCTCGAAGGTGTTGTAGAACGCGAAGGATGCGCGCGCCGTCGCCGGCACTTTGAAGAAATCCATCACCGGCATGGCGCAGTGATGGCCGGTGCGGATGGCGATCCCTTCCTCGTCCAAGATGGTGCCGAGATCGTGGGCATGGACGCCCGCCACGACGAATGATACCAGGCTCGCCTTGTCGCGCGCCGTGCCGACGATGGACAGACCGTCGATCTCGCCGAGCGCCTCGGTGGCAACCTCGAGCAGCGCCTGCTCATGGGCGTGCGCGCCGGCCAGATCGAGCCCGGCGAGATACTCGATGCCGGCGCCCAAGCCGATGGCGCCCGAGATGTTCGGCGTGCCGGCCTCGAACTTGTACGGCAGGCTGTTATAGGTAGTCTTGCCGAAAGTCACCGCCAGAATCATATCGCCGCCGCCCTGCCAGGGCGGCATTCGATCGAGCACCGACTCGCGGCCATACAGAACGCCGATGCCCGTGGGGCCGAAGAGCTTGTGGCCGGAAAAGGCATAAAAATCGCAGCCCAACGCCTGAACGTCCACCGGCATATGCGGCACCGCCTGGGCGCCGTCGATCAGTGTCGTGATGCCCCGCGCCTTGGCGGCGCCGATCAGCCGCCCGATCGGGAGCACGGTGCCCAGGGCGTTCGACACATGCGCGCACGCAAACAGCTTGGTGCGTTCGTTCATCAGGGCTTCCACCGCCTCGGCGTGGACCTCACCCTGCGCATCCATGGGCGCGACAACGAGCGTCGCTCCGGTCTGTTCGCAAACCAGCTGCCACGGGACGATGTTGGCGTGATGTTCCAGGTGGGTGATGAGAATTTCATCGCCCGGTACGAGCAGCGGCCGCGCGTAGCTCTGGGCGACCAGATTGATGGCCTCGGTCGTGCCGCGCACGAAAATGATTTCCTGCCGCGAGCGGGCGTTCAGGAAGCCCACGACCCGGTCGCGGGCGGTCTCATAACGTTCCGTCGCCTCCTGACTGAGCGCGTGCACGCCGCGATGAATGTTCGAATGATGATGGCGTTCGTAATCATCGACCGCATCGATCACGGCGAGCGGGCGCTGGGCGGAAGCGCCATTGTCGAAATAGACGAGCGGCTTGCCGTGAATGCTGCGCGCGAGAATGGGAAAGTCGCGGCGCACGGACGCCACATCGAACCGCGGACCGGCATTTTTCAGTGCTGTGTTGTTCATCGGAATTTGTTCAAAACGTGTGAATCGGGCAATTGGGCGATCAACGCACCCTCGATGGCGGTGCGGGCCGACGGCACGGCCATGTCGAGCAATACGTCGGCGAGAAATGCATAGACGAGGAGACTCTGGGCGGTCTCACGGTCGAGGCCGCGGGACAGCATGTAGAAGAGCATGTCCGGATCCAGGCGGCCGATGGTTGCACCATGCGCGCACTTGACCTCGTCGGCGTGTATTTCCAATTGCGGGCGCGTGTCGATCTCCGCGCTCGGCGACAGCAGCAGGCCGCGGCAGGACTGCAGCGAGTCGGCATGCACGGCGCCTGCGTTGACCACGACCTTGGAGTTGAACACCACCCGGCTCGTGCCGCTGGCGATGGCGCGCGCCGTCTGCCGGCTCCGCGTGTCGCGGGCATTGTGGGTGACGATGTTGACGCAGTCCACGTGGCGCGCTTCGTGACCCACCAGCAGCGAATAGCTGTCGTGCACCGCTCCGGGCCGATCCAGGGAAGCTTCGAGCGTCGTGCGAACCAGACCTCCGCCGAGTGCGATCGTGAACTGTTTGCAATGGCTGCCTGCATGCTGCCGGATATTGAGCGAGTCGATGTGCTCGGCCAGAGCGCTGGTGGCAAAAACCCGGTAATGCTCGAGCTGCGAACCTTCTTGGGCGGTGATCTGCGTGGCGGAGTTGCACAGCGGGGGATGCGCACCCTGCTCGACGAAGTGTTCGATGATGGTGGCCTTCGAGCCCGGCGCGGCGTCGATGATGATGCGCGGGTGGGCGATGTTGTCCGCCGCGTCGGCGGTGAGTACATGCAGGATGACGAGCGGGGTCGGCACCGTCTCGGTGATCTTCAGATACAGGCCATCGGTGAAGAGCGCCATGTTGACCAGGCCCCAGCGGGCCTGATCGGCATCGGAAAGCGGCTCGAGATGGGACGCGATCAAGGCCGGGTCCGTCCGCGCCAGATCGCGCAGACTGCGGATCGCGATTCCGTCGAACCAGGCATCCATGTGGCTGGGCAACGACGGATGCCCGTTCACCATCAGAACCGTCGCCGCGCGGGCATCCGCCGAGAGCAGGGAGAGCGAGGCGGTGGTCGCGTATTCACCCGGCGGCCAGGATGGCGCCGGCACGAACGAGTGCGCCGCGATATGCTTCAAATTCGTGTAGCGCCACGTTTCATCCCGCGTCGTCGGCAGGCCCAACCGCAGCAATCGTTGCATGGCCTGGTCTCGCAGCCGCGACAGCGGATCGGCGCCGCGCTCACGCCATTCAGCCTCGAAGGAGCGCAGCGCAGCCGAGACCGGGGGAGGCACCCCCAAGGCACTTGCCGCGCTCATGCGACCTCGCTCTCCGCGACCCAGTCGTAGCCCCGGCGTTCGAGTTCCAGCGCGAGCGAGCGATCCCCGGATTTGCGGATGCGCCCGCCGGAGAGCACATGCACGAAATCCGGCACGATATAGTCGAGGAGGCGCTGGTAATGCGTGACCAGGACCACCGCCCGCGATTGGTCCCGCAAACTGTTCACTCCCATCGACACCACTTTCAAGGCGTCGATGTCGAGTCCGGAATCCGTCTCGTCGAGAATCGCCAGCTTGGGCTCGAGCACGAGCATCTGCAGGATCTCGTTGCGCTTCTTCTCGCCGCCGGAAAAACCTTCGTTGACCCCGCGGGAGAGAAACGATTCGCTCATCTGCATCAGCTTCATTTTCTGCTTGATGAGCGCCAGAAAATCATAGGCGTCGACCTCCGGCTTGCCGGCCGCCTTACGCTTCGCATTGAGTGCAGCTTTGAGCAGATACACGTTGTTGACGCCGGGGATCTCGACGGGGTACTGAAAGCCCAGGAACAATCCCGCGCGCGCCCGCTCCTCCGCGGGCAACGCCAGCAAATCCTGGCCCGCGAAGGTCACCGTGCCGCCGGTCACCGTGTAATCCTCGCGTCCCGCCAGAACCTGCGCGAGAGTGCTCTTGCCCGAGCCGTTGGGCCCCATGATGGCATGCACTTCGCCCGCCTTCACCTCGAGGTTCACCCCCTTGAGTATGTCCTTGCCCGCGACCCGCGCATGCAGATCCTTGATCTTCAACAACGTCGAATCCTTGAGCATGTTCAACCCACCGCCCCTTCCAAACTCACGCTCAGCAAATTCTGCGCCTCCACCGCGAATTCCATCGGCAGCTCCTTGAAAACCACCTTGCAGAAACCGCTGACGATCATGTTGACCGCATCCTCCGCGGAAATCCCCCGCTGCAGGCAATAAAACAGCTGATCTTCACCGATCCGGGAGGTGCTCGCCTCGTGTTCGACCGTGGCGGTCGGATTCTTGACTTCCATGTACGGGAAGGTGTGCGCCGCGCAGGCCGAGCCCATCAGCAACGAGTCGCACTGGGTGAAGTTCCGCGCGCCGTCGGCGCCCGGCAGGATTTTCACCAAGCCGCGATAGGTGTTCTCGGCATGGCCGGCGGAAATGCCCTTCGAGACGATGGTGCTCTTGGTGTTGCGGCCGACGTGAATCATCTTGGTGCCGGTGTCGGCCTGCTGATAATTGTTGGCAACCGCCACGGAATAGAATTCGCCGACCGAGCCTTCGCCCTTCAAAACGCAGCTCGGGTACTTCCAGGTGATTGCCGAGCCCGTTTCCACCTGAGTCCAGGAAATTTTCGAGTTACGGCCGCGACACTCGCCGCGCTTGGTGACGAAATTATAGATTCCGCCGAGGCCGTTCTCGTCGCCGGGATACCAGTTCTGCACCGTCGAGTACTTGATGCGCGCGTCATCCAGTGCGACCAATTCCACCACTGCCGCATGCAGCTGGTTCTCGTCGCGCATCGGCGCCGTGCAACCCTCCAGATAACTCACCGAAGCGCCCTCCGCGGCGACGATCAGCGTGCGCTCGAACTGTCCGGTTTTGGCCGCATTGATGCGAAAATAGGTGGACAATTCCATCGGGCAGCGGACACCGGGCGGCACATAGACGAACGAGCCGTCGGAGAAGACCGCCGAATTGAGCGCCGCGAAAAAATTATCGCCGGCGGGGACCACCGTTCCCAGGTAGCTCTCGATCAGATGCGGATGATCGCGCACCGCGTCCGAGAAGGAACAGAAGATCACCCCGGCCTTGCCGAGCTTGTCCTTGAAAGTGGTCGCCACCGAGACGCTGTCGAACACCGCATCCACGGCCACCCCGGCGAGCCTGGCGCGTTCGTGCAGCGGGATTCCGAGCTTGGCATAGGTTTCAAGCAGTTTCGGATCGACCTCATCGAGGCTCTTCGGCGCATTGAGGGGCGCACGGGGCGCGGAGTAATACGAGATATCCTGATAGTCGATCGGCTTGTAGTGGACGTGTGCCCAGGTCGGCTCCCGCATCGTTTGCCAGTGCCGGAACGCCTTCAGCCGCCAATCGAGCAGGAACTGCGGCTCACGTTTTTTTTGCGAGATGGCGGTGACCACCCCTTCATCGAGACCCGGCGGCAGGCTGTCGGATTCGATGTCCGTGACGAACCCGTGGCGGTATTTCTGGTTGATGAGATCTTCGACGTCTTGAGTTTTGCTGGACAAGGGATTTTCCGATGAGATCAAAGTTAAGATTGTGCCGCGCGGAAATGCGTGTCGGCCGAGAGCGGGGCAAGTCGCAGAGCGGCCGTATCGAGTCCCGCGAGCTGGTAGAGGGTCACGTCATCGAGCGCACGCCGGATGGCCGCATTCACCCGTTGCCAGCCGCCACCCACGCGGCACTGCCGTTCGATGCCGCATCGGCTGGCCATCCCGCTGCACTCGGTGATGGCGATGGGTCCCTCGAACACGTCCAAAATTTGCGTCGCCGTAATCTCCTCGGGCCGGCGCGCCAGACGGTAGCCGCCCTGCGCACCGCGTGAGGAAATCACCAGGCCGGAGCGCTGCAAGCCCTTCAGGACCTTGCTCACCGTCGGCCGATTCAGCCGGGTGCTGTCGGCAAGTTCGGCGGCCGCACGATGCCGGCCCGGCTCTTGCGCCAAACTGGCAAGCACGACGGTCGCGTAGTCGGTCAACTTGCCCATGCGCAGCATCTTTAAAGGTTCCAGCCTGAAACTTAGGATGAGGACAATTTTAGTCCTATTTGTGGCAATCTGCCAACCTCAGTCGCCCGGGCCCTCGCCGGCCAGACGGTGCGCATTGCAGGTGCGACAATTTTGCTATGATCGGCGGGTGTATCGATAAATAGAGAGAGAATTCATGAGCACAACCGAATTAACTGCGACTGCCCATGCGATGGTGGCCAACCATCGCGGTATCCTTGCTGCGGATGAGAGTACCAGCACCATCGGTAAGCGCTTCGCCGCGCTCAAAATAGAATCCACGGAGGAGAATCGACGCGCCTACCGCGAAATGCTGTTTACGGCGGCTAACGCCACCGACCACATCAGCGGCGTGATCCTGTACGACGAGACGCTGCGTCAAAAGACCAAGGACGGCGTGCCGTTTCCGACGTACCTTGCGCAGCACAAAATGATCCCGGGGATCAAGGTCGACACCGGGGCCAAAGCATTGGCCGGCTTTCCCGGCGAGACCATTACCGAGGGGCTGGACGGTCTGCGAGAACGGCTTGCCGAGTACTATTCGCTGGGTGCGCGTTTCGCGAAGTGGCGGGCGGTCATCGATATCGGGACCGGAATTCCGACGTCCTACGCGATTGAGGCGAATGCGGAGGCCCTGGCTCGCTACGCCGCCTTGTGTCAGGAAGCGAGCATCGTACCGATCGTCGAGCCCGAGGTGCTGATGGATGGCAACCATAACTTGGCGCGCTGCGAAGAGGTCACGAACTACACGCTGGATCGGGTGTTTTCCCACTTGTTCGCGGCGCGCGTGGCCCTCGAAGGGATGGTGCTCAAGCCGAACATGGTGATTCCCGGCAAGAAATCCTCTGAACGCGCCTCCCCTGAACAGGTGGCTGAGGCCACGCTGCGAACGCTCAAGCGTCAGGTTCCCTCGGCCGTCCAGGGCATCGCCTTTCTTTCCGGAGGGCAGAGTCCGACCGAGGCCACGTTGCACCTGAGTCTCATGAATGCCGCCGGTCCATTACCCTGGCCGCTGACGTTCAGCTACGGACGGGCGCTTCAAGAGGATGCGCTGTCGGCTTGGGCCGGAAAGCAGGCGAGTTGGGCGGCGGGCCAGAACGCATTCTCACAGCGGGCGAAATTGAACGGACTCGCGGCCGGCGGTGCCTACCAGGCGTCCATGGAAAAGTCCGCGGCCTGACCTCCTGCCTTTTTGGGCCCCATACCTCTTGCTCTCGCGCGGTATGGGGCCCCTGGCAACTCCTTGAACACAGAATCTCCCATCATCGACATACGCGGCCTGGGCTATTCCGTGAGTGGCCGCTCGATTTTTGCCGATTTCGACATGCAGATCTTTCCGGGGCGGGTGACGGCCATCATGGGGCCGAGCGGCACCGGCAAGACCACATTGCTGCGGCTCATCACGGGCCAGGTGCGGGCCGACAGCGGCAGCATCGAGGTTGCAGGCGCGAACATGCGCACGCTGAAGCGTGCGGGCCTCTACGCGCTGCGCCGGCGCATGGGAATGCTATTCCAGAATGGCGCGCTGCTCACCGATTTGAGCGTGTTCGACAATGTCGCTTTTCCGCTGCGTGAACACACCGATTTATCGGCCAGGCTGATACGGCAGCTGGTCTTGACGAAGCTGCAGGCAGTGGGTTTGCGCGGCGCCGCCGCGCTCATGCCCTCGGAGCTGTCCGGCGGCATGACCCGGCGGGTCGCGCTGGCCCGTGCCATCGTCATGGATCCGGAAATTTTGATCTACGACGAACCCTTCGTCGGCTTGGATCCGATCTCCATGGGCGTCATTTTGCGCCTGATCCGCCGTTTGAACGACACGCTGGGCCTGACCAGCGTCGTGGTGTCACACGATGTGCAGGAGATCTCCACGGTCGCCGATCAGGTTTTCCTGCTGTCGGGCGGTCACGTGGTGGCTAGCGGCAACCCGCAGGAAATGCGCGAGAATCCCGCCGAAGTCGTTCGTCAATTCGTCGGCGGATTGGCCGACGGGCCCGTTCCCTTCCACTATCCGGCTCCCGATTATTTCAGCGAGCTGTTGGCGCGCGGCGGGTAACCTTGAGCGTCATCAAAGAGATTTGGCAGAATCTCATCGAAGCGCTGGAGAATCTCGGCGCGGTTTCCCGTTTCTTTTTGCGCATGTTCGTGGCGACGCCGGCCGCGCTTCTGCGTTTTGATCTCATCGCGCAACAGATCTTCAACTCCGGTGCGCTGTCGCTGGTCATCATCATGCTGGCCGGTTTGTTCGTCGGCATGGTCCTCGGGCTGCAGGGATTCACCCTGCTGCAGCGATTCGGCTCCGAGGAGTCCCTCGGTGTGGCTGCGGCGATCGGCTTGCTGAAGGAATTGGGTCCGGTCATCACGGCGTTGCTGTTCGCCGGCCGCGCCGGCACCGCGCTCGCCTCTGAATTGGGATTGATGCGCGCCACGGACCAGTTGTCGGCGATGGAAATGATGGCGGTCGATCCGATCAAGCGGGTGGTCGTACCGCGTTTTTGGGGGGGTGTGATCGCCATGCCGCTGCTCGCCGCGATTTTCAGCCTGATCGGCCTGTACGGTGCGCAGCTCATCGGCGTGCAAATCATGGGTGTCGACTCCGGCAGCTTCTGGTCGCAGATGCGGGCGGGGGTGAGCTTCTCGGACATCAACGAGGGGTTGGTGAAGAGCGTGATTTTCGGTTTTGCATGCAGCTTGATCGCGGTGTACGAGGGCTACTATGCAGTCCCCACCGCCGCGGGTGTCGGCAGGGCGACGACGCGAACCGTGGTCATGTCGGCCGTGGTGATCTTGTTTTTCGATTACTTGTTGACGGCAGTATTTCTCTAAGAGGAGCGCTTATGCCAAAGTCAAAAACTTTGAATTTGGGAGCTGGTTCGTTCGTTGCACTGGGCTTCGCGGCGCTCTTCTTTCTCACCACGCAGACCACCAGCCATGGCCTCTCCTTCGGTTCCAAACCGCATTACGACGTCACGGCAAAGTTCGAGAACATCGGCGATCTGAAGGTGGGTTCGCCGGTCTCGATGGCCGGTGTCGAAATCGGCCGCGTGACGAGCATCGATTTCGACACGCGGGAATACAAGGCGGTGGTCAAGATGCGCATCAACGACAAGTACAACCAGATCCCGACCGACAGCGATGCCAGCATTTACACGCAGGGCTTGCTCGGCGGAAAGTTCATCGGTCTGACAGCCGGCGGTGCCGAAACGTACCTGAAGAATGGCAGCGAAATCGACTTTACGCAGTCGGCTTTCGTCCTCGAGAATTTGATCGGACAATTTCTGGCCAACTTTGCGAAGGGCAATTCGTCGTCGGGTTCGACGAACTCGAGCAGCGGCGGTGCGGATGCCCCCGTGAGCAGCCCCGCTACGCCCCAAAAGGAGAAAACGAAATGAAGAGCTTGCCGATGAATCGCCGCCGCATCGCCGGCTGGATGCTAGCCTGCAGCCTGCTGGGCGGCGCGTTCGCGTTGTCCGCGACCGCCATCGCGCAGGGCGGCCCGCCGCCGCCGGTGGCGAACGACCTGGGCCCCGAACAGTTGGTGGCGGATTCGGCCAAGCGCATGCTCACCGAACTGGATGCCAACCGCGCGATGTATACCAAGGATCCCGGGAAGCTCGATTCCCTGGTCGCCAATGTATTGTTGCCGAATTTCGACAGCGAATACGCCGCGCGTCTGGTGTTGGGTCAGACCTGGCGGACCGCCACCCCCGATCAGCGCAAAGCCTTCGTCGATGCCTTCTATCATTCGTTGCTGCGGAACTACGGCACCGCCTTGCTGAGCTTCACCGCGGATAAATTCAAGATCCTCCCCTATCGAGGGGATCCCGGGGACACCCAGGCCACGGTGCGAACTGAAGTGAAAAAGGATTCGGGCGAGGTCGTGCCGGTGAATTTCACCCTGCACAAAACGCCGGAGGGTTGGAAAGCCTGGGACGTGGTCATCGAGGGCATTTCCTACGTCAAGAGCTTCCGCACCGACTTCGCGGCGGAAATTCAGCAAAAGGGTCTGGACGAGGTCATTCATCGTCTGCAGACCGAAGGAAAGGTCAGGGACATCGGTGTCGTGAAAGGATCCGGTAGTTGAGCAAGCTCAAAGGGATCGCATCCTTCGAACGGTTGGAGGGGGATCGGTCCCGGGTCGTGGGCGCGCTGGAATTCGCCACCGTCACCCACCTGCTGCCTGAAGGGAAGGCTGCCATCGACAGCGGTCACGCGGCGATCATCGACCTGGGCGGCGTCACGGCCAGCGACAGCGCGGGACTCGCCCTGCTGATCGAGTGGTTGAGCGTGGCCAAGGCGGCGCAACGATCGTTGCGCTATGACAAGGTGCCGCTGCAACTGCAACAGCTGGCGCGCCTGAGCGAGGTCGATCATCTCATCATCGGCTGAGCGCGACATCCGCGGCGCGCTTCGCGAAGGGGCAATCGCCAGACCGCGGTGCGAATTGCAGGAGCGCGTCGCCTGCAGGAGGGCGTCAACCGGCCGAATGCTGCCGCGTTTTACTCCTTGGTAGGCGTCAAACAACTCAAGGAGTTCTCCATGCGTCACTTCGCCCCTCTTGCACTCGCCGCTTGTCTGGGTACTGCCGCCGTCTCCGCGAGCCTGCCCGCGGCGGCCGGTGTGGTGGTCAGCGTCGGGCCCGTGCCTGGTGTCGTCGTTGCAGTGCCACCCCGGGTCGCTCCCTGGCCGTATTACTATGGACCGGCACCGCGAGTCTTCTATCCGGGTTATGTCGGCTACGGCTACGGCTACGGCTACGGCTGGGGCGTGGGTTACCGGTACGGCGTGCCGTATGGCGGCTACCATTTCGGCTACCGTGCGGGATTCGCGCCCGGCGGAGCCCATCTGGCGGCGCACGGCGATGTACACGGCGGCGGTCGACGCTAAACCCATCCAAGCGATTTCGTCGCTCGAGCGGGACTCACTGGGGCGGCGAAATCGGCTTCTCTTGGGTATTGGATGGCGTGGTGTCCCCCGGAATCTCCGCATCCGGATCCTCCAGCGGCGATTCGGTGACCTTGCCGTCGGAGACCAGATAGGCTCGACGCTGGAGAAACGCATCCCGCACGAACGCGTAGGGGTCATAGACGTTCTTCAAGGTGTCATCGAGCGGCAGTAGCTGGGCGCGCCGATCGGTCAGATCGGGGAGATAGAGGCCGTATTTAATATAGTCGTTTTTGATGTATTGCCGCGGGTTCGTGTAGGTGTCCACCACGCGTGCGGGCGCGTCGCGGAGGTCCGACGGCCCCAATACCGGTAACTCGACGAAGGGTCCGGCGTGAACACCCCATTTGCCCAGGGTCTGGCCAAAATCCTCGTCATTGAGCGCAAGGCCGGCGGCAGTCGCCGGATCGAGAATGCCACCCAAGCCGACGATGGTGTTCAATGCAAACCGTCCCAAGTCGCTGGCGGCCGCCAGGAACTTGCCTTGCAGCGCATCGTTGATGAGCACGGTCGGGGTGTTGAGGTTCGAGAAAAAGTTGTGGACCCCGATGCGGATGGGGTTGGGTACGACTTTCACATACGTCTTGGCGACCGGTTTTGCGACCGCGTTATCGAGGACGGTATTGAACTTGTAGACCCCCCGATTCCAAGATTCCCATGGATCCTGCGGCGAGCGCGGGCTCCCCGGCGGCAGCGTGACGCATGCGCCGAGCATCCCCGTCATGATGAATGTGATCGAGGCGCGCGCGAGGCGTTTGTTGCTCATAGCTATCTCTCCCTCAAGGATCGTCGCCGCAGCGGCGGGCCGCCTAGGATATCGGATTTGTGCGGACCGCTTTGCAATCAATGGCGACCATTGCCATTTCCCCCGCCGTTATCGTCCGCGACGGTGTCCTTGCGTTCCTTCTTGGGCATGGCAGCCTTGATCTCATCCAGGCGGGCGCTGAAGCGCGCACGTTGAACTGCATCGAGCCCCGGAGTCTCCAGTGCAAGCTGCAGTTGGTTGGCCGACATCTTCAGATCGCCGTACATCACGTAATAATAGGACATGTAGTAATACGAGTCCGCGATGTCGCCGGCTTCCTGAGCCGCCTTCGCGATCAGCTTGGTCTGATCCGGAGTCGGTTCGACGATGTTGAAGAGGTCATCCATCAGGAGTTGCGCCCGCTTGTTCTGCCCGCTGCGCATCAGGGTTTCCGACAAACGAATGGTGATCGGCACATTGCGGGGAAAGAGCCCGAGTGCCTTGTCGAGCACGTTCTGCGATTCCTTCAATTCGTTGTTCATCATGTACGCCTGACCGAGCGCGCCGTAGAACTGCGTCACGCGAGGATATTCCCTCACCAAAGACACGAGATCCGGAATGGCGGCGGCCGGTTCACGCATGCTGAGTTCGGCAACGTCCTTGCCGTAGCGCTCCTCCATCGACAAACCGGCGCCGTTCTTGATGAGGCTGTTGTAATAGTCACGCACGATCCGCGGGTTGCCGACCAGCGATCTTAAGCGCTCTCGCGCCAGGCGGTAGCCGATCGAATCCTCATGGTGCATGCGTCCGATCTGTGCGGCGCGATTGCGTGCCTCGGCGACGCGTTCGGCCGACAGCGGGTGGTCGATCAGGAATTCGACGGCCTTGATCCGACTCGGATCCGGTGAATTGCGGTCGAGTTCTTGAAAGAAGCTCGCCATGCCCAATGGATCGTAGCCGGCGGCCGCCATTGTGCCGATGCCGATCCGGTCCGCCTCGAACTCGTTGGCCCGGGTGTAGTTGATCTGGTGCTGGATTGCGGCTCCCTGGGCTGCGAGGATGCCGCCCTCCATGGCGCCTGGATTTCCGTGACCGGCGGTTGCTCCCAATAGGATGGCGGCCAGCATGGCGGCAGTGGCAACCAGGCCCGAGTGGCTTTGATCGATGAGTCCGCGCACCAGGTGGCGCTGGGTGACGTGCGCGGTTTCGTGGGCCATGACGCCGGCAAGCTGATTTTCGTCGCGGGTTGCCAGGATCAAGCCGCTGTTGATGGCGATGAATCCGCCCGGCATGGCGAACGCATTGATGACGGGATCCTTCACCACGAAGTAGTAGAACTGGTGCTGACCCTCCTCGGCGTGGCTCGACAGGCTGTGACCGATTTCCTGAATGTAATCACTTATCTCCGGATCCTCGAGAACCATGCCGGATTGGCCCATTTGGCGAAACCAGCCAAGTCCCGCCTGATATTCATCCTCGAGCGAGACGGCGGCGTTGGCAGGACTGCCCAAGTCCGGCAAATCTTGGTCGGCTGCGCTCAAACCGAGGGGGTTGCCGGGCAGGGGAGTTCCGGGGATCGAGGTGGCCCCAGGCGCCTGAGCCCCGGGCGCGCCAGTGTCCGCCGGCGCCGTGGCTTCTGGAGGCGGGATGGTCGGCGCAGTGTCGGTGCCCGTCGCCCAGCCGACGCTCGCCCCTGCGCCCCACATCGAGGCGATGAGGAAAACCGTCAGCCGGGCGGGGAATCTCATGTGATCTCCATATGAACCATTGGAGTGCACACCGGGCCGCAAAGTTCTTTCGAGCCTCGATGCACGGCCGCCGGAGCCTCGATCACAAGGCTTCCGAGGCGTAATCAGCCAGCCGCGATCGCTCGCCCCGAACCAGGGTGATGTGGCCGGAATAGGCCCAACCATGGAATCGGTTGACCACGTAGGTGAGGCCCGTGGTCGTCTCGGTGAGATAGGGCGTGTCGATTTGCGCGATATTGCCCAGGCAGATCATCTTGGTACCCGGGCCGGCGCGGGTGACCAACGCCTTCATCTGCTTGGGTGAGAGGTTTTGAGCCTCATCGATGATGATGAAGCGGTTCAAAAAGGTCCGCCCGCGCATGAAATTCAGGGATCGGATCTTGATGCGATGGCGAAGCAAGTCGTTGGTGGCGCCGCGGCCCCAGGTGCCCCCGGCCTGGCTCTGGGTCAGGACTTCGAGATTGTCCATCAAGGCACCCATCCAGGGCTCCATTTTTTCCTCCTCCGTACCCGGCAGGAAGCCGATGTCCTCTCCCAGCGGAATGGTCACGCGCGTCATGATGATTTCGCTGAAGCGATTGTGATCGAGCGTCTGAGCCAGCCCGGCGGCCAGGGTCAGCAGGGTCTTGCCGGTCCCCGCCGGGCCCAGCACCGTGACGAAGTCGATTTCCGGATCCATCAATAAATTGAAGGCCAGGTTCTGTTCGCGATTGCGTGCGGTCACCCCCCAGACGTTGTTGCGCTCGGTCCGGTAATCCAGCGTCAATTCCAAAATCGCCGACTCGCCGTCGATCTTGCGCACGATCGCCTCGACGCCGTTCTCGCCCGGATCGTAGACGAATTGATTGGTTCGCCATTCGCGCACCAAGGGGCCGCGGATGCGGTAGAACGTGCGACTTTGTTGCTGCCACGACTCCATGTCCTTGCCGTGCTTTTCCCAAAAGTTCGTCGGCAGCTGCTGAACTCCGCTGACGAGCAGATCGGCGTCTTCGATGGTCTTGTCGCTGGAATAATCCTCGGCCACCACGCCGACGATCGCCGCCTTGATGCGCAGGTTGATGTCCTTGGAGACCAGCGTCACCCGGGTCGTCGGAAAATTCTGTTGCAGCGCCAATGTGTCGGCCAGAATGGCATTGTCCGCTCCGTGTCCCGGGAGGCTGTCGGGGAGCACGGATTCGAGCAGCTGTGTCTGAAAATAGAGGCGGCCCACGGGCGGTCGCTTGCCGCGATTGATCGGCGCAGAAGCGGGAAGTGCCAGCCCTCGATCAATGTCTTTCTTCGTGGCACCCTGCATGAGTTCGTCGAGAAAGCGGCTCACCTGCCGGACGTTGCGCGCCGATTCGGATAAACCCTTTTTGCCGGCATCGAGCTCCTCGAGGACGGTCATCGGTATGTAGACGTCGTGCTCTTCGAAACGAAAAATGGCGGTCGGGTCGTGCATCAACACGTTCGTGTCGAGCACGAAGATGCGGCGTTCCTGCTTGCTCTGGCGTCCCCGGATGAGAGCGGCTCCCCCGGGCCGCAACGGATCGGTCACAGTGCCTTCACCGCAGCCAGAACCGCCTCAGCATGGCCGTTGACCTTCACCTTGCGCCATTGCTCGCGCAAGATGCCCTTCGCATCGATCAAAAACGTGCTGCGCTCGATTCCCATGTACTTCTTGCCGTACATGCTCTTCTCCTGGATCACATCGTAGAGCTTGCAGACCTTGCTGTCGGGGTCGCTCAAGAGCTCGAATGGGAAGCCCATCTTTTTCTTGAACTTCTCGTGCGACTCGAGGCTGTCCGCCGAGACGCCGACAATCAGCGTCTTGGCCTTTTTGAACTGCGCGTAGTTCGCGGTGAAACTCTCGCCTTCCTGCGTGCAACCCGGAGTGTTGTCGCGCGGGTAGAAATAGATCACCACGGCCTCGCCCGCGGCGTCGGCGAGGGACCACTCACCACCGGTGCCCTGCAAGGTGAAGGGCGGCGCTTTTTTTCCGACTTGTATCGTGCTCATGAGTGTTTCAGCTCTAATTTTTGACAGGTTCGAAAATGGCGTCGAGGTTCAGGTGATCGCAGAAATCCATGAATTCCTCGCGCAGGACGCCGATATGCAGGCGGCTCGGCACATTGACGATCATCTGCACCGAAAACATCGGCGCTCCGGTGTGAGCGGCCGGATAGGCGCGGGTGGAAATTTCGGCGATGTCGACGCCGCGCTGGGAGAAAAAGCCGGAGAGGCCCGCGACGATGCCGGTCTGATCGAGGCACACGACGTCGATGGAGTAGGGCAACATGTCGTTGCGCGCCGCCCGCTCCTCGGTGCGCCGCAGTTGAATGTTCATGCCGGTTGCGTCGGCAAGCTTCTTGAACTCCCCTTCCAGCTTCGCGAGCGTGTGCCAGTTGCCATTGACCAAGAGCAGCATGGCGAACTCGCTCCCCAGGCAGGTCATCCGGCTGTCGCTGATGCTGCCGCCGCAATCGGCAACGACCTTGGAGAGTTCATGCACCAAACCAACCCGGTCGCCGCCCACCGCGGAAATCACGATATGTTGTTTCATCGGCGCAAATTCTACCGGATGGGCGCTTGCCAGGGTGCATGTCCGCCACTTAAGGTAGCGTTATTTCCTGCGGAGCGGATCACATGTTTTCCGGAAGCCTGGTAGCGATCGTGACACCAATGACCGGGGACGGCGCTTTG
>Ga0209208_10001558_pt1 | contig 32487 bp, 26 predicted proteins | sample S1TSphfallax_3_FD_187694 | JGI IMG/M metagenome (GOLD analysis project Ga0209208, IMG submission 187694) | Host-associated microbial communities from peat moss isolated from Minnesota, USA - S1T2_Fd - Sphagnum fallax MG (SPAdes) (version 2) | ecosystem: Host-associated > Plants > Peat moss >...
CGGACACACCCAAGAGGATACCCATTACACTGAGTGATACCCTGACATTGAGGGATACCCATTACACTGAGTGATACCCATTACGGACACACCCAAGAGGATACCCCATTCCACTGAGTGATACCCTGACATTGAGGGATACCCATTACACTGAGTGATACCCATTACGGACACACCCAAGAGGATACCCCATTACACTGAGTGATACCCTGACATTGAGGGATACCCTGAAACCCATTACACTGAGTGATACCCATGACACTGAGGGATACCCCTGACACTGAGTGATACCCATTACCCTGAGTTTTATTAGCCAATAGGATTTGGCTGGGAAAGGACTGCTGTTTGGCAGAGTTTCAGCATTTCATACTGAGATGTATTAAAATTTCCCTTCTTTGTGGATACCACTGAAAGAGGGGATAGGGAGTGGAAGCAGGCCCAAAGACAGGGTGACTTTCTGGATAACTCCAGTACACAGAAAACAAAAGGGGGACCAAAACTGGTTTTGTCACCTAAAGGCGTCACTGCACTTCGACCCCTAAAGGATCGCCTGACGGACGGACACAGTTCTTTTATATAGTTAAGATATATGTATTTTTTAATTTTGTAAATATTTTTTAATTTGTAAATTAAAAATATATTTATTTATTTTATTATCTATAAAAATATTCCATCAGTTTTGTGGTTTAGAAAGTTTGGCGATTTTTCTAAGAAAATGAGTTTCTTTTCTTGTTTTGTCGAATTTTAAATACATTAAAACGATTTTTTCCATTTTTTTGGTCGCCAAGTGGCGAAAATTCGCCATAAAGAAAAAAAAAAACTGGATTAGTAAAGTGGCCATCAGCCCCAAGAGGATTTAGCCAAACCTGGTTCTAGGAATCCTTTGGCGAACCACTATAACCTATTAGCTAAATATGGCGACTTCAAAAAAATAAAATCTGCCCAAATCCTACAAAAAATTTGGCGATTTCAAAAACTTTCTTTTTTTCAAAATGTGGTGATTTTTGGGGAATTTTTTTCCACAAATTTCCCTTGAACATGTTACTTGGGACTCTCTTTTTTCATAGCAAAATGGCGAATTTTTGCCACAAAAAAACTCACTGCTCCTAACCAAAGTATGTTTGGGCGGAATTTCGCCAAAAACAAAAACCAGAAATTCAAAAATAAAATGGTTTTTGGAGGTTTTCAATCGCCAAAAGTGAGAGGGGGCGGGGGGGGGAGTAAAAATCATTATTTGTTGTCACTTTATTATTGTTTGGAGAAAACTTTGAATTTATTTTTTAATTTATCATCAATAAACATTAAATCCACCTTGGATGATTCCCACCTACACCTATTTCAAAAAATTGAAAAAAATGTCTATCTATGAAGGAAGGCAAAAATCCAATAAAATAGTCAATGGTTGGAACCATCAGACAAAAGACAAAATGGAAGGCCAAAGAAAGGCCAAAAGACGGGTAGCCCACATGAACCAAAAAGGAGAGAGTTAGTCCCCTCTTGTGGTAGGAAGTTATTTCACCCACAACCCCTCTAATGTCGCTTGCATGTAAATCATGAAATCTAACAATAATAAAAGGTCTAGAACAAGTATTTTTTGCCAAAGCAATCTTCCTCTGTATATAGCAAAGGCTAAAACATGTTGAAGCACAATACCAACATGTTACCTAGAAAATTCAAGTGCAAAAAGACAAAAATAAATGACCTCTCGATCATTTATCATGGAAAAAAACAAGCACACTCTCTAATGAAACAATCCATATCACATCCGATTGTGCCATGCACCTCCATGACCATCAAAATAAAGTGGTGCCCTTCATGAAGCATTTCATACTTGCAGATTTTAGCAATGGTGCTAAGTTCCAATGTTACACTTATTGGTTGATTAATGACACTCATAGTCATTGTCTTTCATGTTGGTCAATAGCCACCACATCGGCAACAAATACTTGGTCCTCATGAATTATGTAAAGACCGGCTCATAATGAAGCTCTTGATGTAAGGGCATACCGCCGCTTTCTCCATACATTTTTTTTCATGAGGGCATACATGATGTCTATGATGGCATCGTGTGTGGTTATTCATTGACCTCCAAATAGACAATGTGTTAAATGCATTTAACCCATGTCCACACTCACACGTGAAAAGACTATTTGTTGAAAGTTGAATCAAATTAAAGTGGAAACGGAATTATGAGGTGAAAATAGAATGTGTGATGCGAAATGAATAGATGGCTTAGCAATCAACCATAGCCCCACCTGCTTACCTAAACAAGAAGGAATGTAAGCTATAAAAATTAAGGAAATGGAATCATCTTCCAATATAAATTTAAAAGATGTGTTATGATGGATGTTTTTCAAAGATGCTTATAGATCTGGGGCACTGATAATTGCGCCACTTTAAAAAAAAAGGTGCACCTTTCTAGCTACAAAAGGAAGGTTATTCCAAGTAGCATGAAGACAAGATTGAAGGAGGTGTGAACCCCCTTCCACCTAAGAAACATATTTCATCAAAATGGGTTTATCGAAGATACGAAACTTGGCACACTAAATACAACACAAATATGGAGCTACCAAAACCCAACTCCCTAGAAAAGCCGATGGGGCACAATCTTCAATTTTAAAAAATCTTATACTAAAGGAGATGAGCAGTCAGGCATGATGCCCCACTAAAGGGCCTTGAATAAACTCCCATGACCCTAGACCCATAATGTCCCCGCATTCCTGCATAACTTTCGTATCAAAATCCACCAAAAGAAACAAGAAAGAAAAGAAAAAATATTATCTGAGTGAAATAAAAAGGTCGATGAACGACACATGAAGACAAAATGCCCAAAGCAACCTATGTGTTTCGTAAGAGAAAAAGATCATCAGTATGCACCACGTCCTGAGATAAAGCCTCATCCAAAATGTGTTGAGATCCACTGGCACACCCAAAATGCATAAACCATTTGTGACCAAAGTGCAACTTTCAAGAATCTCTATGCTTGAAAAGATCCCAAAAGGATTCCAAAGCTTGCATTTTGACACCTTGACCTTTAGCCCAATTCAAGTTAATTAGGTCAAAAACTAGTCAAAGGAAAGGATAATCTCACTCATAGGGCCCACAATGTGGGTATCATTTGTTAGGGATGGAAAGAAACAATTAGGGGCCCATGCAATGGTCTTTAAAAGTGTTTGATAATGGGCCAAAATAAAGGACCTCCTAAGGGGTCACCCTACCTCGTGGTTAAAGATGACTCAATAATGGTGACCCCCTCCTCATGCTACCCATTTTGGTAGTAAATAGAGGAATGAACACCATAAAACAACATGGTAAAAAGGACAATGTTCAGCAAAGGACCCATGTATTTCATAGATCCCTAAAAATAGTAGTTCGAGAAACACTATTAAAAACGTTTTCAACATCAACTTGCATCACACCCAATTAGGCTGTAGGTCAAGGAAGGTTTTAATATTAAAAAGGATGGTCACACAACCTTTAGGGGTCAATACTCAAAATTGATTGGGGGAAAGGTGTTCTTGAAACAACCTTTGAAGCTAAAGGATAATGGAATGACTTATAAGTCGAAAAAACACCTCGCCTACAATAATAGGACAAAAACCTTTAAAATCCTTTACCATAGCCAACAATCTACTAGCTTGCAGCATTAAGGCCATTAACCTAGGGATATCACCATGGGCAACAACTATAATAGTTTGGAATAATTTTGAAAACCATGAAGATGGGTCTTCTGATATGAAGCATCCCGATAAATGTTCATAAACCATCCTAGATAGCCCATTTGAAAACAAGTGGAGAGTGGTTGTTGAAATATGTGCAAACAAAGTCTTGTCTAGATTAAAGGTGCATTCAAGTTGATAGAAAAGAAATAAGCAAAAGCATAGGGTTTGAAGGAAGGGGGTGCAACTAACACAAAGTTGCAACAATGTCCTCTGAAGGAAAAATTGGCAACAATGTCCAAAGATTTACGAATATTTATCTACCTATTTACTTTTATTGCATCCTATGTTGCAATTGCAATGTTTATACCATATTGTTTGTCATAACTTTGAAGTTTGAAACATTTAATTTAGGTGCATTAGTTCAATAAGCAAGTCGCAATTGGGATGAACCAATGAAAAAGGTTCGAACCCAATTTTTTTTAAATAAAAAATTATTTTTAATTTATGTATTTACCTACCTACCTATCATAGACCTACCTACGCATCTACCTCAACCTATTTATCTACCTAACTATTACCTAGTTGCCAAATGTCAACATCTTACAAACCTAAAATTGGACAATTTAAAATTGATGAATTAATCAAAAATATTAAATGCCAAAATGCCACGTGTTGTTAAACAATGTGCATTAAAAATGGACATGTGTCATAAAAAATGATTGCCATTTAATTGCACATTAGTTGCATATGGAACTTGTTGTGGGAATATGAATGGATGAAAATGCACAAGTATTGTATATATGTTACATGTACAATATGTCACATACAACTAGATGTCATGTCCAACTTGTCTTATGCAACTAATTAGTTGCATGTGCAATTAATTGAAAAAAAAGGTTGCAAAAGATATATTTTCTTCTAATGTTGAGCCCACCATACATTAATGTTCCAACTTGTTTTGACTTATCATATTTAACATTTTGCATTGCCAAGTTGTTTCAACATGCAAACAAATGAATTGTAAGATGATAAGGTCATACAAATGTCTATTTCTCTCATAGTGCCTATGGATCCATTAATATAAATAAATGGGACATGCACAACAATAATTCACACTTTTATTTTTTGGGCAACAAATGTATTTTATGGTACCCTAACTTATATTAAATCATTTGAATGTTCCATGGATTTAATGATTAGATTTGATGATAATAATAATAATAATAAAACAAAAATTCGAATTTTGTGACCAAAAAAGATCATAATAACAAAAATTTCTAAGTACTTTCACAAGTTGAAAAATCAAGTTGTGTAACTTGAATTAATGTTTCATGAATACATAGATTTTTTTTAATAAAATTTTTAATGAATAATTTCATATATATATATACATACATACATACATACATATTTGAATTTTTAAAATGATTTCATTCATTTTTGTGCTAATGGATTCCCAACCATATGAAAGGATATTGAAAGGCTTTAGAAACTACAACTATATATATGGAAAATTTTGATGAAATTGTACAACCACTTTTTGTTATAATTTATATTAAAAAATTGTTCATACTTAATTTTTTTTTAAATCACCAAAATGTAGGTTTTCATTGGTTAAAAAAAAGAAAAAGAAAATTGGAACAAAAATGATAGGTTTCTTAGGCAAATTAAAAGGACTCATAAAAATGGAAAGGTAAAATTAAAATGTTATCACAAATGTTATTCCAATTATTGACCCTTGGTGAAGCCAATGTTCTTAAAACCTTGTAACAAACCAAAAAAAACCATTGTAAATACTTGTGCATTGTCCCTACTTTTGTTTGCATGCTCCGATTTTTCTTTAATTTGAGAGGTAACATTCCTCTTTACAAACCTTCAACCTTAAATGTTTAAGAGTGAAACATGTCAATAATTGATAACTATTTGAAGAACAATGGAAATGTAAATCCATTGAACATTAATTTGATATCACAAGAAATAGGTAACCAATTGTTTTTTAGCAAATCTTATAAGCATTTTGATTATGCATGTTCAAATATTTTGTGAAAAATAATAGTTAAACTTCTAATTAACAAGAAAATTAATTATATAACATGACACGAACTTCTAAAATATATAAATGAACCTATGCAAAGGACAATCAATAAACAAAATGAAGAAGTCTAAACATATGAATAAAATGTACAAATCAAGTAAAATGGGTCTTTATGTAAACATAATCTCTCAAAGAGTTGGCATCAACAATTTTAGTTTTGGCAAATTTTCACGTCTTGGCAACAAAAGAAAGTAACGTGAATCTTACGAAGGAATTTTTGTTTTGAAAAAATGGCCCAAAGTTGTCACATTAATTTGTGGAAAGAAAATCGATCACCATAGTGAGATGATAAGTTCTAACATATTGCCAAAAATAGTAAGAGTCTTTAATTTTTTAATGTCCATTTTGACTTATAGCCAAATTTGGTTAAGTATTATTGTGGGTGATCGCCAATCCATCTACCTCACAAAATTGAAAAAAAAATCATCTTTCAACCTCAATTTGTTCAACCTTTCAAAATGGTAGGTTGAATTTAGTGTTTAAAGTTCAACAACAAACTTGAAAGGCTATTGCACTTAAATAACTCCTTCCATAACTTTTCAAAAGATTGCATGACCTAGCTTTCGTTAATGATAAAAAAACTTGCAATAGGTTAAAGATTTGAAAACAAAATTGTGTGAGAAAAAAAGACCCATGGGTATCAACATATCATTTATATAGATATGTATATTTATTTATTTATTTATTTTAATTTTTAATTTTTAATTTTTTATTTTTTTAATGCAGACCTTACATCTTTACGACCATAATCCATAATAAATAGAAAAATATCATTGTTGCCATGGTGTTTTTTTGTATTCCACTATGATGGTTACTAACAATTGAATGTTATCCTTTTGCAAAAAATATCTACAAAGAAATAAAAAAGGAAAAAAATAAAATTAAGTTGCCAAAAAACACACACACACAACTCTCACAATTTCAACCACCACCAAAACCATTCACTAGTGGAAAACTAGAAAAAACAACTATCATTTGCAAAAAAAATTAGTTGCAAAAGTCATTTGTTACTAATAATTGTCTAGTTGCATTAAACAAGTTGCATTAGACAGTAGTTGCAAGTGTGAATGAAGTCAATGGTCAACAAATATTTCACCATCTATATACAATTATATGCCATCTGTATATTACCATAAAAATCAGCAACTTACATAATGACATGCAGCAATTGAAGAGTTTTTTTTAAACTTTTGTTTTAAAAATAGATGATGGATCCCCACTGTCTAATTTAAATGGTTTTAGATTGTGACACATGGCATAAAACCAATATGCCATGTGGAATTTTTGGATTTTGGTTCAAATGAATTAAAAATAAATATTTAGGTAGGTAGGCAAGTAGGTTAAAAAGGTAGGAAAGTATTTAATTTTAGAAAAAAAAAAAAAAAAAAACCTTTGGGTTCATAGACTTTTTAAAGGGTTAAACACCTTTGGCTCATCCCAATTGATATGGTTTTTTTATGTGCAAATGTAGAACAAAACCTTTTTGTTATATAGTCCTCAAGATGGAAGTGAACGACAAAACACATGGGATAAAAATTAAAGTTGCAACTTCATTGTAAACTAAATTGCAATTTAAAAAAATTCTCATATCTCATATAACCAAGTAGATAAGTAATTAATTAAATATTTAAATAAATAAATAAAATTCATTTAGTTTTACATCACTAATTCATAATTCATAAATAGAAAAATAAATGACTAAAATAATAACTAATTAACCAAATTATTACATATAGATTTTCATCAATAGCTTTGAAATTTTAAAATAAATAACTAGAATATTAGCTTATTAATAGTTAATATCTAAGCTATAACAAAGTAACTTATTAATTATAAAATTCAGCTACATAATCAAATTTGTAACTAAAATATTAAAAACTAATATCTATGTAATAAATAATTAGCAAAAAAATTAATTATATTTTTTCATAAATAAAAATAAATTTCTGACTGAATTTTTAATTATTTTAATAATGAAATAATTAGTTATAAGAATTCATTGATGGTTCTTAAATAATCAAATAAATAACTGAAATATTAAATAATTAATATCTAAGTAATAAATAATTGATAAATAATTTTTAAGTTATTAAAAATTATTAATTAATTATTAACTAACCAATAATAAACTAACTAATTAATTAGTTACAAGTAATTGATCAATAGTTCATATAAAAAAAATAAAATAACTAATATATTGAATAATTATGAAATATTAATTGTAAATACTAAGTATGAATTATTAGTTATCAATTAATTAAGTGTAACTAATTAATCATTGATTAATTAATAAATGGGCAATAATTTACGTTAGGTAAGTAAGTAACATAAACTAGATAGGTAGGTAAACATATAAGTATATAGGTTGGTAATCTAGGATATGTACGTAGGTAAACAAGCATATATAGGTAGCTAGGTAGTTATTTTGTCTAAATACAAACTAAATGCAATTTTATAAATATACCAATAGAAACATGCTCCCATTATACCCGTAATATAATTTAGCAAAAGTATAGAGACCTTTCAAAAGTTTTCTAATACACCTATGTATACCACTAAGGGCTATTTTGACACTTAGAGGTGCAACTAAGTTTGGTTCCATTTGCAATTAATGGGACATATGGACATGATCATGGATGAAAACAATTTTAGAATGTAGGATGAAAAAGTCATTAGTTACAAGAATGGTCAAGGGTGTAAAATAGTTGTAAAACCAATAATAGCTAGTTGCAAATGACAATTAGTTGCACATAATTGCAAATTCATTGGATGCATTTTCGGGGATTTCTTATAGTCCATTAACCCTAAAAGCCTAAGCCCTTGGAAAGTGATTTACATTACCAAAAGAGTCCCAAACATAATTCTTCATGGATTTATGGACATATGACAATATAACGAACAACATCATTGGGTTTAAAAAACATAATGTAAATAACAAGTTATAAATCTTTAAATCATTTGATAAACATGGAGCAAGATTGGGCATTTGGAATGCACCAACATAAAGTGAGGCAACTTTTTCCCAAAGTTATGGCAAAACTTTAAAGGTTCCAAAACAAAACAATTAGCCATTACCCATGCAATCGAGCCTCACAACAAATGTTTATAACTTAAATTATCTTGTGATTAAATTTCAATGTGTGGTGCAAGACTAAAATGAATTAAATTTGACACTTCAAACAAATGAACTTTCATGGAAGTTTGGTATTTGAAAAAGAAATTTTGATGTTGAGTAATTAACCCATTACTATTTAACAAACAAAAAAATAATGGTGAATGATTGTGTTATATTGTTGTTATGGATAATGCTAGCTACCTCGTCTTACTAATGGAATTAACTAACAATTGTCCTTAATATCTAAAATTTTCAATACATATGTTATATACATATATGAAAATAACATATATTTTGTATTGATGATACATTTTAAGTATATAAAATTGCTCTTATTATATATATTTTTAATTATAAATTTCACCTGACAACTAATATATGTGACCCTATATTTTTACTCTCGTATTTTGTAAGTTCAAAGACTATTCCCCCACCCAAGACATGTTATTCATGGTTTGAATTCACAAAATCGATTATGAGAAAAGGTGTAATGTTTAAAAATCAAATGCCTAGAATGCACACTCCTCATGCACACCAAGTGGCACATCAACTATCTTGAATAAATGAAACAACATTTTTTTAATAGATTGCCCCAATCCCTACCCCCTTGGAAAATAACAAGTTTTTTATGTAAATATATTCTCTTTCTTCCCCAACTTACACTTACTATCTTAGCTAGAATGGAAATGTTGACCGAATGGGGTTTGACCCATGGGCAACCTTCCTCATAAGTGTGAATTTCATTGTATGGTTTTTTTTTAATGTGACAAACCTTCCCCCTAATTCTAATTGGATCTATTTGGGTAGCAGAGCATTGGAAAGATATTGAATTATTGCACCAATTCGTCCAAAATAATAAAATTCCATTTTAGAAACATTTGAAATTCCAAAAAACAACTAAACATGGTTATTTACACATCTAGGGCTTAATGGATCTCTTTGAAGACTAGAAAAACAACCAAGTTTTAAAAATCCCCCCCATGTGTTACAAATACCATGTGAAAGCTAAAGGGTGAAGGCACCGTTAGGTGAGATGGATAATTCACCCAATGGGTAACCACAAACTAATGTTTTTTGGGTCAATTTTGTGTTGTAGCCAAAGTGGCAATGATTCACAAGAAAGATTTAGCCACATTTTGCTACAAGTTAAATATGAAAGTAAAATTTTTAAACCGTCCTTTTATATTTTTGGCTATCTATTTGAACTTGAACTTCTAGCAAATTTTCTTAAATTTTGGTCAAATTCTAGCTATTGAAAATTTCAAAAATCACATGATTTTAACACTTTCAATTTTTAACATAGCTTTATGGCTATATATATAGCCAACAAAAAAAGGCCACTACAAGCCTATCCCATGACATTAATGTTTTTGGTGAATGTTTATGAGGTATCAATGATATATGGCTTTTGGGGATGTCATGTGAATGTGATAAAAAAAAATGATAACATTTTCCATGATGCATAATTTTTTTGTGACATTCTTATAAAACATAAACTTTTATCATGGAAGATTGTGAAAAAAATCAATTAGTTTATAAGATTATATGGATTTTGCTTTGTTTGACATGTGGCAAGTTACGGAGCACAAATAGAGCTTGAATGAAGAGGGAAATCCATTTTTTTTAAATAATTTTTTTGGTGGTGAGGGACTTGGAAGGAGTATTTATAGTTTTTTGGGGATTTTTTTTCATTTCTTTCAATTTACAAAATATGATTTCAACACGTACAATGGGTTTTAATGAAAAAAATGGCTCATGTTAGGCAGATTCTAAAGCAAAAAATACAAGATTTTCACAAATAAGTTTTAGCATGTATCAAAAACATAGAAGGATGTTTAGTTTTTTATTTCATATTGAGTTATCAATACAATTCAATGCAATCTTCTCATGGATTATCAACATTTTCATTCTATGAAAAAATTGAAGGAAAAAGGGGGAAAATTTTGGTTGTGAATAAGAAGCAATTTCCTAAAAAGTTAGACAATTTTTAACTAAACAAACTAACATAAAATATTCCTATTTTATTTATTTTCTCACCAAGTTGTTAAATTCACCACAAGAAGAAAGTATGAATTTTTTGTTTGAAAGTAGGAATGATTTACCTTTTCATTTTCATATCTTATTTATAAATAAATTTGGCTCAATCTTCTTATTGATGTTTGCCACTTCCACTAAATAACACAATTGAAGGAAAAAGAAAACATTGCTCAAAAGTGAACAAAAATAATGCTAATTTTTTTGGGGTTTTCATATATAACTTATAACCCAATTTGGCTAAATTTTCTTATGAACGATTGTCACTTTTATTATGTCACAAAATTGAAGGGAAAAATAAAGAACACCACTTACTTAGAAGGGGTGTATTTTAGGCGAAATTTGGCCACTATGGTGAATTATTTTGGAAAACAATGGGAAACAATGTTTTGTTTAGTTGTTTACAAGTCACCAAATTTAATAAATGTTTTTTTTTAAATGCTAGAATTTGTATTAAATTTGAATAGGGTAAGAACAATATAGAAGGATGCTTAAGTTTTTTTTTACTTTCATTTTTGAAAAATTGTAGCCAAATTTACTTTAATTTTCTTATTATTGATCTCCGCTTCAATTACATAATAAAATTGAAAAAAAAGACAAAAACATTGTCTCTTCATAATAACTAGTGTGGCTTGTGTCATTGGCCCAAGTGAAAACCCATTACAAAATAGGTAAACTCACCATGTGAACATTGTTTTGCAATGTATGTGAAATATATGAAAGGAAGTCATGCTTGAATTGAATGGTAAGCCTTCAAGTGTTACCACATCCTGAATTGATTTTTCCTTCCAAAACTTGGTTTTTTTGGAATTTATTTGAATGTTTAATATAAAAATCACTTAAAAATCAATATCTCCCGCATTTCGAATTTAAATCTTACCAAATAGATTGCATTAAATCATGTTCATTAAGATTTTTCCAATAACACCAAAGGCACATTCCAATTCTTTCAAAATCTTCAATGAAAAAATCATTCGATATTCAAAAAATATTGCACTACATATCTAAACATCATGGAACCAAGCCCATGCACCTCTTCCCATCAAGAGTTTTCCAAAGACACCAAGAACATGATCAGAAGCATTTTAGTTTGGTGGATCTCATAACTACAATACAAAACAAAACAAACTACCTTCCTTCACTTGGAATTTTGGATTCTTCATTTCTTGATATACTACATGTGTATAATCTAGAAAGGTTTTGTAGTAGTTAGAACATTTTGTAAGTGTGGGCCATAAACTACCATGGCAAAATAAATCATGGCAAAGCAAATTAGCAAGATCAAGGACTTTTTGCTCATGGTGTGATGGAAGGATGTGTGGTCCATGTAGATCAAGCTCAACAAGGATGAAGTGAAGTTTAAGGACTTCTGATACAATAATTGCCTTTATCAACTACATGTGAAGGTCAACAAACAAAACTTACTAAAGAAGAAAAAAAAAAAAGGAAGAGGGGAGTAACATGGAGAAAATGGTTTGAACAATTGTGGTGTGACAGGTGGTGCATTGAGCTTGCCATTATTATTGTGCTCTTGCAACAATAGGAAATTTTTTTTAAGGAAATTTTAATTTAAAAAAAAAACTCGCTTGGGCTTTTGCATCCTAGAATTTTGGGCCTATTATTGACAAGATTTTTTTTAATTAAAAAACATTTATTAAGGTTTTATTGGGGCTTTGTGTATTAAAGATTTGGGAGTTGTCATGTTTTGTATGGTTTCTTCTTTGCGTCTTTCATTAGTTCAAGATGCCCCTTTCTTCGTTGTTTTGACCTTTACATTTCAAATGGCTTCTCGAGGCATGTTAATAATGTTCACCCTCATGCTAGCTTTGTCTTCAAGGCTAGCCATGTTGTTTTGTTTTTGTAAGTGTATTCCCTTCCTATGATACACCCTAGTTTTATCCCTTTTCCTTCTTGGGGTTGGTTTTGGGCTAAGTCTAGTTGCATTAATTTGGTTTTGTTTGAAGCTCGTTTTGTGTGCCTTTATTTGTTTGATAAGATCCCTCAAGCCATTCAAGCAGGCTTTTCACTTACCCTTTGACCAAATCATTTAAGATTCGATGGATGAATCAACATGGTTCCTTTTCCTCCTATTGCCACATTAGAGTTTACGTTATACTCAAGGAGGTCGTTCAAGTCATTGAAAGGTTTTTCCATGTGTTAAGAAATTTATGGTGGGCAATTGGTCTTCTTTTTAAAAAGAATCCATTTGGGTTTCACGTGGTCCCCATTGCCACCAATATTTGGACAATTCTTTGACCACTCATCTTTGTCAATGTTTGACTTTGGGTAGAGCCAGAAAGTACAGTCACATTGCTTAAACTTTTTAGCCCATGCCACCAGCTTTTCCCTTGAAGGACATTATTATAACTTTGCATTAATTGCACCCCTTTCCTTTAAACCCCGTCCTTTTGCTTATTTGTTACTATCAACCTAAACGCACCTTTGTCTTGAATAGGATTTTGTTTACACATGCTCAGTGTGCCACACTCCCCATTTGTATTCAAATGGGTTATTTGGGATGGTTTATGAACATATTTTTGGATGTTTCATACCAAAATACCCATCCTTAGGGTTTTTGGAATTGTTCCAAACTACTATTGTTGTTGCTTGTGGTTATATCCCTAGGTTGGTGGCTTTAGTGATGGGAGCTAATAGATTGTTGGCTATGGAAAAAGACTTTAAAGGTTTCGTCCTATTGTTGTAAACGAGGTGTTTCTTTGATTTATTAATCATTCCATTATCCTTTAGCTTCAGGAGCCACTTCGGGAGCAAATGTCCCCCCATTAGTTCTAAATATTGACCCTTGGAAGCTATGAAACCATTTCTTTTAACATTAAAACCTTCCTCGAACTACAACCTAATTAGGTTTTGATGTAAGTCGATGTCGAAAACGTTTTTAATAACGTTTTTTGAGCTACTATTTTTAAGGATCTCTGAAATGTTGGATGTCCTTTGTTGAACATTGTCCCTTTTACTAAGTTGTTTTATGGTGTTCATTTTTTTCTTTATTACCAACATGGATAACATGAGGAGGGGGTCACCATTATTGAATCATCTTCAAACATAAGGTAGGGTAACCTCTTAGGAGGTACTTTATTTTGGCCCATTATTGAACATTCCTAGATACCATTGCGTAGGGCCTCAGTTTTGTTTTTCCACCTTTAATAGTGATACCCACATCGTGGGCCCAATGAGCAAAATTATCTTTGCCTTTGACCACCTTTCAACCCAGTTAGCTTGAATTGGGTTTAAGGTCAAGGTTTTAAAAGTGTAAGCTTTGGAATCCTTCAAGGATATCTTCAAGCATAAAGATTCCTCAAAGTTGCATTTTAGTCACAAATAGTTTATGCATTTTGGGTGTGCAAGTGAGTTCTCAAGACTTTGTCACACATTTTTTGGATGAAACTTCATCTCAAGATGTGGCGTATATTAATGTCCTTTTTCTCTTTGGAGATGCATAAGTTGTTTTGGGCATTTTGTCCTCATGCGTCGTTCATTGACCTTTTTATTTCACTTGGATAATACTTATTTCTTTTCATTCTTGTTTTTTTTGGTGGGTTTTGATAGAGAGTCATAAAGGTATGTGGGGACATTATGGGTTTAGGGTCATGGGAGTTTATTCAAGGCCTTTTAGTAGGGCATCAAGCCTGACTACTAATCTCCTTTAGTGGTACATGCCTTATTTTTATGGAAGATTGTGCCACATTTGTTTCCGTATTTGTGTTATATTTGGTGTGCTGGGTTTCGTATTTTTGATAGACATGTTTTGAAAAAATATGTTTTTTCAGATGGAAGGGCCCACACCCCCTTCAATCTTGTCCTCATGTTGTTTGGGATAGCTTTATTTTCGTAGCTGGAGAGGTACACCTTTCTTTTGAAAGTGTTGTAGTTACCAGTGCCCCATGTCTATAAGCATTTTTGATGAACATCCATCATGACACATCTTTTAAGTCTATCTTGGAGGATGACTCCATTTCCTTAGCTTCTAGAGCTCGCATTTGCTCTTGTTTAGGTAAGGGGGCGGGGTTATGGCTGATTGCTAGGCCATCTATCTGTTCATTTCACATTGCACAATTTACTTTCAATTCAGCATTACGTTTCCATTTTAGTTTGATTCAACCTTCAACATCTAATTTTCTCATGTGTGAATGTGGACATGGGTTGGATGCATTTAGCACACATTTAACACATTGTATGTTTGGAGGTCAACCAATAGCCACACACGACACCATTAGAAACATCATGTACGCCTTCACTCAAGAAAATGGGCATAATGTATGGAGAAAGTGGTGGTATACCTTTACGTCAAGAATTTCATTACGAACCGATTTTTACATGATTCGTGAGAACTAAGTATTTGTTGCCAATGTGGTGGTTATTGATTCCACATGAAAGATAATGGCTACGAATGTCATTAGTCAACCAATAAGTGCAATAGTGGAACTTAACACCATTGTTAAGATTTGTAAATATAGAAGGCTTCATGAGGGGCACCACTTTATTATGATGGTCATGGAGGTGCATGGCACACCCGAGCGTGATATGGATTGATTCATCAAGGATTGTGCTTGTTTTTTCCACGATAGATGATGATTGAGAGGTCATTTATCTTTGTTTTTTTGCATTTAGTTTTTTAGGCAACGTGTTAGTATTGTGCTTCAACATGCTTTAACCTTTGCTATAAAGAGGAAGATTGCTTTGGCGGGAGATGCTTGTTTTAGACCTCCCATTATTATTATATTTCATGATTTGTATGCAAGTAAAATTAGAGGGGCTATGGGTGAAATAGCTCCCTACCATGAGAGGGGATTAGTTTTTTCCCTTCTTTGGCCTTCCCTTTTGTCTTTTGTGTGATGGTTCCGGCCATTGGGTATTTTATTGGATTTTTTTCCTTCTTTCATAGATAGATTTGTTTTCATTTTTTAAAATAAGTGTAGGTGGCAATCATCCCAAGGTAGATTTAATGTTTATTGATGATAAATTTTAGAAAACATTTCAAAGCTTTTTCCAAACTATAAAAGTGACAACAAACAATGATTTTAAAAATAAATTCAAAATTTTGATAAAATTAATCAAAATTTGCAATAAAAAACTAAAGTTCCAAAAAAAACAATTTGTGGCAAGTTTTGAAAATTCACCAACAAAGAAAAAGAAAAAGAACTTGTGACAAGCTTTTGAGGCTACTTGAAAAATGACCACATTAAGAAATAAAGTTCCTTTTGTTCTTTGCATAAAGTGAATTTAAAAAAAAAAACCATCTATGACAAAATATTTGTTTTTCTATTGCCATTATGCAAGTATTTGCCACCAAAACAAAACGCATGTTAGGAACAACATTTTATTGGAGATTGAAATTTAAAGGAGTTTCAAGGTTATTGCTATATTAACAAGTTTGCAACAATGTTGATTGGGAGTGTGTAGAACTTGGACAAGTTCATGATGATGTTGAAAAATCAGCCAAATAATGTGAGGATGGAATGTGCACTTGCTTCTAAAGGGATGGAAGAATATTTTGTTGCCAAGGAGGTAGTACTTGATGATTACAAGGATGAATTTGAAGAGGGTAAATATTTTGGGGATGATTTTCAAAACCCTTAAAATAGTTTTAGTGTTCAAGACTTTTCTTTGGTTCAAATGTGTAGGAATTAAGAAAAGCTAAATTGTTTTGGACATTACATGCAAGGATTGAAAACACAAGGGCATTGGAAATTTTGTAGAAACTTTCTACAAGTTGTAGCTTTGTTTGGATATTCAATACTTGTATAAACTTTGTGCAAGTTGCAATACTATTTGGATTTTGGAGATTTGTAAAAAAATTGTGCAAGGTTTACCTTTGCTTGGACTTTGTATATTCAATACTTGTAGGTGACCATTATAACATTGAAATGTGTTTCATCATTTCATTAGTTGGTCATGGTACTTCTTGTATGTAACTTTTTATCAAAATTTTGAATCACCTTGAGTAAATATTGTATGCAACTTTGTATTCATTTTTTAATTAGGTGAATGAAAAATTTGTTTGAATTTCAAGAATTTCAATTGTTCACCATGTCTTGTGATTACATTGAAATTCTTAATTGCCTTGGACAAGTTTTTATTTTGTTTGGATTTTGAATTTTGATATGAACGTAGTATGATTTTAAGTGAACACATGTTATCATTCCATTGGTTACTCACATATATGGTTATGTCAAAATCGCATGATGAATGGGGGCATTATTGATATTAAATTTATTATATATACATGATAGTCCAAATATATGAGTAATCCATACGATACTAACAAGCTTGCATTTCATCATCATCATTGTTTTTTGATCCATAAGATAATGCACCTACCTTTGATATCATCAAGTTGATTATTGATATAGGTGGACATATAAGTCCATGAAGATATATATTGATACCATTGCATACCCGTTGCATATATTTCCATTATATATACCATGCCATATATATCCTATTTAAAAAGATTTTGAGACCATTGTGCATATTGTATTAATTTTTTTGGAAGACCTTTTACATATATACCAAATTAGGGCTAGTGTGACCCAACACCCACTAATGCACTAGATGGAGAAAATTTGTTTTGGGTTTTCATTTTGATGAATCCTGATTCATAGCTCTAGGTGGGTTTTGAAAAAAAAAAGTTTAGAATTTATGTTTGTTGCATTTTTTTTCCTTCTCCCCCCCCCCCCACCCCCTCTATTTCCTTCTTTCTTTTTCTTCTTCCTTGTAAATCCTCCTTTTTTCTTGCCTATTTTTATCTACTTCCTTTTAATTTAATTTGATTAATTTGTTTGTTTTTCTTTCTTGTGTTTTTACTCTTATGCAACAATTTTTTTTTAAAACAACTCATTGCTCTTTTCTTGTTTGTTTTGTGATGAAATTCATTGGTGTGTTTTTGGTGTTTAAGGGGTGCCAAGGAGCCATTGTCACCTTTCTTCTACCATTGCCAACTTTCCTATAAGCTTCAATGATATTTCATGCAAGTCTATTTTTTGGGCACTTAAAAAAAAGGTCATGTGATTTTCAACTATAACCAATGACAACAAAACAAGGAAACATGAAAAAAAAATAGAAAAAAAAGAACAAATGAAGAACAAATGAAGGAAATACAACTAAATATGAAGAAATCTTTTTAAACCAAAAGAAAAAAAGGAAAAATTATGAGTTTTTTGTAACGTTATGAATTTTTTAATTTCTTCATTGCAAAAAACCAAGCTTTCTATTCCAATTGTCTTGGATTCACCCTCACAAATCCCACCATGGAATAAAACTTTGGAGGATTTTGTCAAGTTCATGTGATGTGTGTTTGGGAAACTAAAAGGTCTAGATGTGTTGATTTTGGTGGAATATGTTTGGAAAATTATATTTAGTACATTATTATTTAATGCATAGGCATTTATGTTTTGATCAATTTCTCATTGTCCTATTATATATGTAACCCGATCTTCCATTTTGAAAATTGGCTACAAGAAATTTTGATAATAGGAGTTAAATATTTAAAGGAGTAGGTAGGAATATATGTGTTAGTGTTGACAAATGATCATTCTACCACAAGAAAGCGGGTGGCAAAGTTAGTAGGGAATGATGAAATGAAATCATGGCTTAAGTTTGAAGATAAGTTCAACCAAGTCTAGGATTTATCTTAACAAAATGGTAGAGTTCTCTATTCATGCCTTTAGTTTTTCAAAGAAACCTTTCACATTATGGAGATGGGTGGTGCTTATTTGCTTCATTACCATGTTATGGAGTTGGTCTAATGTTTGTTGTTGTTTATTTTTTTATTGATTGAACATGCTTCTTTCCATGTCTTTTGATCGATCATGAATTTCTACATAGTTTACCATTTTCCTCCTCACACATGATATTTTGCTCTTGTATTTTGACTTTTCTCACAATGATTGTGTGAATTTGTGCAAAGTTTGATCTGTTTGTAATTGAAACACCACCACATCTATACCCATTAACATGAAAAGAATGTAGTGAAGGCAAGAATAACCTATTGCCAAGTGCATGGGATGGGTAATGTGGACTAAAGGTTCTCCCTTGTTTAAGGATTAGGGTGTGGGGTAGGATTGTATGTAATGGACATTTTGAGACAATTTTGTAGACTTGGAAGTTTCCATCCACCTATTTTGTACATAGAGGCTAGGACATCATTCCCCACGACATTTAGATATATGTAAAAAGAAATTGATTTTTGAAAACTTTTTTGTCATGAACATCAAATTTGTAATACATGCAAAATAAGTGTTGGTTTATTGGGGTTTTAACATTCTTCCAAAGCCTAGAATTTGAGGGCATGTGAATATTAAATTTTGGGATTATGTATTAAATTAATAATCATGAACCAAAATTGGGTCATTTTCATTGAAATCCATGAGTAAGTATTACAAAGGATAAAACCATTATTTTAACAAAATCTCCAGATGTGGGTCATCAAAATAGGTGTTAAGTTTTGGGAACCCTAAACCATTCTAAACATAATGGTTTAAAGTTGATGCATGTATTGTAGTTTGTGATTGGGTTGTCACCCAATTACCTTTAATTAGGATTATGTGGTTTTTATAAGTCCCTGTGTATAGGTATTGCATCATACAAAACCAATTTTAGAACATAATATCCACATTGGTAGACCATACAAATGAAAAATAAATATTTTTTGTAGCAACTAATTATGTTTTGAATTTTGAAACGATTCAAATGAACAAACATTAAAAAATGGACAAATTAGCCTTAGAGTTTAAAGTTAATTAACCCCCCCCAAAAACATTAAACTTTATATAATCCTAGTGGTAGATGCCATAAACCCTAAAAATTATACAAACATATTTAAATGCAAAACAATTTAAAAAAATAGAAAAGTAAGAGGGCAAGTAGGTAGGCAAGTAGGTGGGTGGGTGGGTGAGTATGTAGGTAGGTGGGTTACTACAAAGGTTTTGCCAAAAATTAAAGGTCTAGTTGAAAGTAAAAAGGTTTTACCAAAAAGTAAAGGTTTAAGTGGGAAATAAAGAGGTTTTTTCAAGAGTAAAACATTTAACCAACAAATAAAAAAGTTTTGTTAAGACGTAAAAGTTCAACTAGGAAAACATAAAGGTTTTGTTGAGAGGTAAAAGTTTTATGAATAAATATAAATTCTTTGTTGAGATATAAAAGTTTTGCCAAAACGTAGAAAGGTTTTGTTGAAAGGTAAAATTTTAATTATGAAAATATAAAGGTTTTGTTAAAAGATAAATATTTAACTAAGAAATAAAAAGATTTTGTCGATAGGCAAAATTTGTGCTAAATAAAGATAGAGGTTTTGCTAAGAGGAATAGGTTGCCAAGAAATAGAAAGGTTTTCCAAGAGGTAAATGTTTAGCCATGAAGAAATAAAAGTTTTGTAGAAAAATAAAGGTTTTGCTGAAAGGTAGAAATTTAGACAAAAAAAATGTAATTTTTTTGAAAAGAGATAGGGATTTTGTTAGGAAGAAATAAAAGTTTTGTAAAAAAAAGAAAAAGTTTCATTAAGAAAAGATAGAAGTTTTGTCAAGAGGTAACAGTTTAATTAGGAAAAGATAGAGGGTAGGTAGGTAGGGTAGTTGATTGTTAAGTGGTAGGCACGGTCAAAATGTAGGTCATTAGGATATGTAGGTCAATAAGGTAGCTAGGTGGGAGGATAACTAGGTGGTAGGGTAGTATGGAGGTCAAGGTTGGAGGAAAAAAAAAGACCAAAATAAACAAAATCAAAGTTAATCCCTAAAAAATGTTGAGTGTGGTACAATGTTGGTTAACCCAGGGTTGGGAGGCAGATGAAAAAACGCAGCGCAGCCGATCCTATTGACAGAATGACCAACTGTGGTATGATGATGGTTAATACAGGGTCAGGAGGTGGATGAAAAAATGCAGCCTATCCAATGGACAGAACGACCAGCTGGTGGGTGTGAGTTTCACTCTGGGCCCCGATGGGTATCAGTAAAAGGATGATACCCGCCCAACAACACTGGTTTGAAACAGCATGGAAACATGAATAGTTTTTGTGACTATAAAAATTATAACCCTTTTTTTGGGACATAAAAGTTAGGGTTTTGTGTCTGGACACACACGAATCCAAAATCCAACTCTGGAAACTGGCCATTTACAACTATAATTTGCACACACTAGTCATGTTATTATAGATTGTGTGAACTCCGAGTGTTTTTGATGGAAAAAGGGTCACAAACAAAAGCATACACACACAAACTCCACTCAACCATCATTAACTCATTCCTCAGAAAAATTTGTAAGTCAGTTGTTGCTGGTTTCTCTTCTCCAGAGTCCACACAGAGAGAGAGAGAGAGAGAGAGAGAGAGAGTTTAAATCATTTTCAGTGATGAGAGAGAGAGAGAGAAGAGAAAGTGATGAGAGAGAGAGAGAGAGAGAAGAAAGTGATGAGAGAGAGAGAGAGAGAGAAGAAAGTGATGAGAGAGAGAGAGAGAGAAGAAGAAGCTCAAGTTCAAAGTGAGCCTTTAGATCAAGAGGTGACTAGCTATTTAAACCAACAGACCCATCTTCTGCCGCCCATATATTTTGTTTTGCTTTGCTTTGATTTGCTTTACTTTGCTTTGCTTCTTTAAATGTCCTCATATTCAATGCACTTCTTTCTCATTTGCTGCCTTTGCCAAATGAGTGATTTGGTGCCTTCACTTCACTCCCTACCCCCCCCCCACTAACTGACTTATTAACTCTCCTCCACTTCCTCCTCCACTTCCTCTTGCCCTGATGAATAGCCACCAATTCAGTCGCTGCTGCACACTTTGTAATTGAACTTTGCCTGCACCGATTTTTCCATTTATGATCCAATTCAGGAACCGTTGCAAGCTTTGACCTTTTAAATGGGTTTGTTGTGCTGATTTGATGATTTGCTGCTGTTTGGATCGGGTCATTTTGTATTAAGATTTGGGCCATTTTGTTTTCTCTTTCTTTCCTCTCTCTCTCTCTTTTCTCCTCCCATGAATGAATGAATGGACATACATACAATAATATAAGAAAACAAGACTTGTAGTTGTTTACCTAACTTCGTACAAGTTTTATTATTATTATGATTCAGGTAAGCTATATATGCATGTTTGGATGTATGTGTTCAATCATCAATGCAAATCACTATTAGACATCAACCTAAATTTGTCTTTTGTTTTGTTTTGTTTTGTCCTTCTATTTAACTTAGTTGGGGGTGGGGAGGGGTGGCTTTTTCATAAGTCTCAAATCTTGCTCCTATGAAGGGAAAAAAAAACAACCAAAAACATGGGTAACCACTAATCACCAAAGCAAAGTAGTTAGCAAATTTTTTAAAATCAGATTTTTTTGGGGGGTCTCTTTGCTTTCTTTATTCCTTGTTAAACATTATATAAAATAGGGTAAAACCCTCAAGAGTTTTTTGGGAGAGCTTGTGATAGAAATTTCAAGGATTGCCCCTGAGAAAAAAGAAACCCAAACCTCTCCTTGTCCTAGAAAAGTGAATAATCCTCTTACTAAAATGGTTGCCCGAATCACATCCTTTATTGTTGTTGGCCTTGCCTACCAAGGCAAGGATAATTGTGTTTAGATTCATTATAGAGTATAGTAGCTTAATAAGGAATTTTGGCCCCTAGGTAATAATAATAGGTCTATTTTTATCTGAGGATTTTTGAAACATGATATTTTGACTTGTGTTCAAACTTGAGATTAGTTATAGAGTTGTATGATATCTTGAAGTATTTTGGTTTCTTTTAGAGGATTTTGTTTTTGGAAGATTATATTTTTGCATGGTGAAATAATTTGAATTTTCATAATTCTTCGTTTGCCTTCAGAGACTTTTTAATATAAATGGCAAGGTCACATTGTGACACACCCCCTTGTTAAAGCAAAGACTTGGTTAGATAGATTGCATTTGCGCTCTTCAATCACCCTTGAACAACAAGCACCTCATCACATATAATGGCTCTATTGTTTATGGCAATTGGAAACAAAATCATGAAAAACCATCCAACCCTATAATATTATTGTTAGATTGATATGTATAGGTAGAAATTCCTTGGGACATGTGTGGCAATCCTGCCAATATGGGTTGCTCATTACATGTTTTAGTAATGCCCTCCAAAACATGTAAATGCCCCATTCTATTGGCAGGTGTGCATGCTATGTGTAGTGTATACAGCCCAAGGGTTGGGGGGCATTCTCAAAATAAGAGACCTATGACAAAAGCCCATAGTTGAGTCTTACCCACATTTTGGAAATGTTCCTAACCCAAGAGCAAGCTTTTACCCATTGTACACCACTGCAAGGCAAATGTTATCATGAACCTAAACAGACACACACAGATCACAAGAAGAAGTATGAAGGGGGGAGGGATCTTTATGCCTAGAACATCTATCTACTCATGAAGAGTGGGAGCTAGGCTTAAGATCCCCTCCCACTTCTAAGAAAATATGGTGAATTGGGTGCCAAAATTTGTCCCAAAAGAATGTCAATAAATTTTAAGAAAATAGAAGAAAGAGATGAACTCATTAATTCCCAGTGATGCAGAAACAAGTGCTATATTGTAGGTTGGTAGTAGTAGTAGTAGCAGCAACAGAAGCAGAAGACAAGTGTTTCAGCTGAATGAATCAACTAATTCATTAATTAATTACATCAATTTCTTTCACAACTCAACGACTAATAAACTTCTTCCCCTCCTTCCCCCCCTGTCTTGGCGGGAATGCTTCGAATTCCTTAATCCCCAATTAATTAGCTTAATTACAGCTTTCTCCCATTCTCATCACTTGCCAGTAGCTCTAATTATTAGTGGTGGCAGGGGAGAGGGGTGGGGTGCGGTGGGGAGGAGCAGCTGGGGATCACTGATTTTCCTTTGCAATTGTAGAATCATATTCCACTCTTTGCAGTGCTTGCACAGCTGGTGGTAGTGGTGGTGGCTTGATGATGTTTTGATTGATTTACATAGTGGGGATATTTGGTAGCTCAAATTCTGCAAATCTGTTATTGTTGTTGTTGTTGTTGTTGTTTTTTTTTTAAATTTTGCATTTGGTGATGATGATGGTCATGATTCAGGTCTCTTGTTGCTGCATGAACTTCGCTGAAGCAGAAGTTGATTTTGTTTTTTGGTTGTTGGCCGCCTTGTTGGGTGTGTAGCAAGGTGAATGTGAATGCTCAGAAGAAGTTGATTTATTTTTTGGTCCTTGTTAGCCTTGTTGGGTATGTGGGAAGGTGGACGCCCAGAAGAAGTTGAGTTTTGTTGTTGTCGTAGTAAATGTTGCCCAGACACTTGCTTGCTCAAGCTGTGAGAAATTCTTCATTGTGGTTTTGGGTCTGTGTCCCTTGTTGTCTCTCAAATACTTTCTAAAAATTCTTATTGCTCGTTTTCTCATTTCTGATGAACTCATGAATTCTTCGGAGGACTTGCTGCTGCTGCTGCTGTGGGTCAGTTGAAGCTCAACTTGTCTCCCACTGCATTTGGTCGTAGAAGAAGGGCATTGAACTGTCTGTTGCCGAACTGCTTAGTTTTTTGGAGCTGAGAATCTCGTCTGTGATAAGGAGGGGGTTATTTGGCAATGGCAGCAAACGACCGAAGAATGGGTGAGGAGTTACCGCCACCACCACCAACAACAACACCTCATCGCTCTCGTCACCAGGTTCTAAAAGACTCTGAGCTTCATCACCATGCCTCCTGGAGGTTTTTTTTGTGTTTATGAAATTAAAACAAAACCCATCTCACGATCTCAATCCGTTGCAGTCGCTGCAGGAGCCATATCAAACTGAAAGCAACCCGAAAAAGCTACAAGCAAAGCCAAGCCCACAATCATCATCATGGGTACGCAGCAACTGCTTCTCCCCAGTACCATCCACAAGCTTTTCTGGCGCCTTAGTAGATTCCATTGATCACAACCCCCCCGACCACAGAACAGGAGGACTCCACACTCCCAGAGGTAATGCATGTGCTTCCCTCGCTGCTGCTGATCGAGAATAGATTGCAGAGATTTTGTGCAACCTACTACTTTCTTGGTGATCTGCGAGAACGGATGGGTGGTTCCAATCCTCTTTCATTGCTACTGTTCTCATGATTTCTACAAGTTTCTAGGGCTTTCTTGCATGGATCTTGACATCGAATGTTATTTTGCAGGTAAACTGGGAATGGGTTCTTCTCCACTGACGTTCTACAGTGATGATGCCATTCAAGAAGTTTGTAGTGGTGCCAATCGCTGTAGACCTCGAGGTCCTTTTTCCGGTTTGGTTTCAAGCTTTTTCACCTGCTGGCTTCCGGTTGGTGATGCCTCAGAGTCAAAGTCATGGGCAAAGGGTCGAGCCGCTGCACTTCTAGAGCTCAGTAAGAGACAGCAGTCTGCTCTTCTGGACAAGCAAGAAGCAATTGACCTTCTCCAGTGGAAGCTTCAGCAGTTGCAGGTAACAAAACACCGCTGTTTGCTGGCATGCAAGGCAGTTGCAATGCTGGAGGATTGGAGCCTTCTTGCTGTTGAGGCATTTTGGGGTTTGTGGTTTAGGTAGTAGTGGAAGAAGCAGCGCTGTCCTGTGTTATGAAACTGCAGCAGGAAGAATGGTTTTGCTCTCCGGAGAAGAGATTGCAAAAGAACAGGAGGAAAAACTGAGCTTTTCTCTTTTGATTTTGTACCCAGGCAACAGATTGCATGAAACCAGGGCAGCAAGCAGCAAATGCGCCTCATGCGAAAACCACTTCCGTTCATGAGAAGCATAACCTTCGAATTGACTCATGTTCAGAGACCTCAGCCTCATCATCTTCAAGCTACCGATTCCCTGAAAGCAGTGAAGAAGAATCACAACCAGCAATCCTGACAACAACAACAACAACAATGCGAGATCAATCCTCCACAATTCAAAATCAGTTGTCTGCAATGCATATCAGAGAATTCTTAGCCAAAGAAAGATCTGTCTCACATGATTCTGAGGAGTTGTTTCAGATTACTCAACTGCACATGACTCCAGCAACAGCGACTCCGGATGTCAATCTCTCAGAACGTGACCGTTTATTTGAGATGGGTGTTATACGGGCACGAGTTGCAGTGCGCTATTTTTGTAAATTGTTCATGAAACAGATGGAAATCTCTGGTTACTCTGTTTGGAGGACACTTCAAGCCATTGATCCTGATGCTACTTTCTCCAAACATGAGCATACTGCATATGCACTGGAGTCCAACCTGAATAAGGTATGTACATGGAAAAGATTGATGGTCCCACACTGAATTCTTTAATGGGCACTTGGTAACAAACCTTCATTTATTCAGCTGGTAGAAAATCAAACATTTTCTTCTGCACATCACTTCCTATGTGTTTTGACTGTGGAGGTTCAATATTGAATCATCAAGAACAGAATGTGAACATGCATTGGAGCAATTCCAATTGTTTACACATGTAGCAACTGTGTGTGAGTGATCTCTTTGTAGTTTTTTTTAATCAGGAACACAACTGAAATGTGCTGCTACAGTCCCTGAGAGCTGATGAACACTTTGACTTAAATGGAAATTGCAAGCATGCTGGAAAGAGGTTGAAAGAAGAATGCTAGAGAGGTTTGTATGTAGCTTATAGAGTTTTTCATGGTTTCTTGCAGGCAATGTACCATTGCTTTGAGAATGACAGCTTTGACGATACAGGGTTAACTCTGATCATCGACCCAAACAAGCGATGTGAGGCACGGTTTGCAGAGTTTCAACGAATGAGATTGGTGGATGCTGTGGATGCAGCCAATTTGAAGCATCGGGATTTTGAACCCAAATTCCTGGCATTTTGTGAGCGCAAAATGAGAGAGATGTGGTTCCTCTTCCCCTGGAATATCGTCTTCAAAGATGCAGAGGAGAGGAAACTGTTTACTGGAGCTTTCTTGGATGCAGCAAAGTGCATATGGTTACTGCATCGCCTTGCTTTTTCATTGCAACCTGTGGCAACCATTCTGCGTGTTGGGAAGGGTATGGAAATAAACCCTCTTTATGTGGAGACCATTGTCCCTTCCACAACTGGATGCGAGAAATGTGGTGTTGCGAAAGTGCAGTTTATGACCATGCCTGGATTCCAAATAAATCATACAGTTATCAGGTGTCAGGTTTATCAGCATTTGCAATGCCGGTAGAGAGAAAAACTTCAATCGGAGGTGGTGGTGGCTACATCTCCCAAGTTCTACTTCTTCTTCTGCCCTAAATATGTCTTCAAACATGCATGTTTTGTCCCCAAGATGTGAGCAAAACTTTGCAAAGACCACAACCTATCTCACAGATTTGTAAAACTGTACACCCCAGGGTTAGAAATTTTGTCTGCCTTCATTCACCTCTTGCTTCTTTTCACACAAAGGATATTCATCCCAATGTTGGATTGTTTCTGCTACTTTCAAGTATCAATGTACAAGTAACTTCCTTACCAGGATCTCTGCTACCAAGTTGCTTTGTTCTTGAGGACATATGATCCTGGTGCATGACTCATTATATACCTGAATTGTGATTATGTACCTACCAGTGTTGTTAACTGTTCAGTTAAGCATTCAACAGTTTCTAACTGACCAAATTCAGTTATGTTAGTGTGTATCTCTCTCACCCTGCTTGCCTTCTCATTTGGTTTTTGGTTTCGGGTTTGGTCTGTGAGGTCAAGTGGTGCTCTTGTTTGCCAGACCATCAGCTGGTTTTGAACAAGGACAATTAAATTTAGTAGACTTGATTTGGTACAGATTTTGGGTATTGGTAATTAGTGTGTTTTGGGCTTGAATCCCTCTTGACTTGGATAATCTTGAATATATTAGATATTAAGGAGGATCTGAAACAGTAGATTCAAAATTAATTAAAAGGATGAATTGACTCATTGGAATGGATTTGAAATGCTGATGGCAAGCAATTCGCCCTGCACATAGAGATATGTTAATATAAGAAAGGAGATTCATGTCATGATTTCAACTGTTTTAGTGGCAGGAACATGATGATTTACTGGAAATCATTATCTTGCGGCTTCATAGTCTATCAGCCTGGTTCTTGGAAATTTTCTTGCAAAATCTGAGCCGAATTTGTTAACCCTCTGGCAATTATTCATATTGAGTTTTTTGAGCTGCAACAACTGTAACTGTATTTCTCCCCGTGCTGCCAAATCAGTTAGCTGAGGAGCGTGGTGTGTATAAATATTGTTTAAGAATCCAGATTTCTCTACCAATTTGGAAGGATTTTGTTTTGGGAAAGCTGAAAAGACTTTGATCTTCTAAGAATGAGAGAAATTTTACACATTCAAGGTGGACAATGTGGAAACCAAATTGGTGCGAAGTTCTGGGAGGTACTCATGATTTGCTGCTGCTGGCAACAAGTGGATGCTGAGCTATTAAAAATTTTCATCAATCTTTTTCTCTCCCAGGAGTGTTAACTTAGCTGATAACATGCACCAGATTATCATCTCCCATCATCTCCCATTTAGTTATGACACAGACAATTTGCAATAAACTACGGTTCTCAAAACACAAGACATCACAAGTCACAATCCTGCATATAAGAGAATTGTTAACATGTTGAATACTCATGAGTTTTGATTGTTGTAGGTGATATGTGATGAGCATGGGATTGATCCAACTGGGACATACCATGGAGACTCAGACTTGCAACTGGAGCGAATAAATGTGTATTACAATGAAGCCAGTGGCGGTCGTTATGTGCCTCGTGCAGTCCTCATGGACTTGGAGCCTGGTACCATGGACAGTGTTCGGTCAGGACCTTATGGCCAAATCTTCAGACCTGACAACTTCGTGTTTGGTCAAACTGGAGCTGGAAACAATTGGGCCAAGGGCCATTACACTGAGGGTGCAGAACTCATTGACTCCATTCTTGATGTTGTGAGAAAAGAGGCTGAAAGCTGCGATTGCTTGCAAGGTACTCTTGAAAATCTGTCTCTCTCCAAAGCTTTCATCTTTCCCCCCAAAATTTATGTGCTGGCAAGAACCAGTTCATAGCTCATTGCTTGTCTCTCACAGTAATTCAACTATCACACCAGTTTTTGGTGAAATTTTGCATCCTGGCAACAGAAAAAAAGAGAAGCCCTTGCAACATGTATAAATGCTTTTTTTGGAAAAAGAAGAGCATATTGTCACCACATTATGAGGAATTTCTTTTGAATTCACCAGAATTAGACAGTAGGTTCTAGCATGTTGCCAACATATAGCATGATTCCTAAACTTTTCTACTTTCCTCTGTAAACTGGAGACACATTTTTGCTAAGTACTCTTTTGGACGATCGTGAACCCACCTACCTCACAATTTTGGGAAAAAAAACCCACTGGAACTTCTTCACACAGAGTCTAATTGTGTACTGTGCAGGTTTCCAAGTTTGTCATTCGATGGGAGGAGGGACTGGATCAGGCATGGGAACATTGTTGATCTCCAAGATCAGGGAGGAGTACCCAGATCGCATGATGGTGACTTTCAGTATTGTGCCATCACCCAAAGTGTCAGATACGGTGGTGGAGCCTTACAATGCCACTTTGTCAGTGCACCAACTGGTGGAAAATGCTGATGAGTGCATGTGCTTGGACAATGAAGCTCTTTACGACATTTGTTTTCGTACTCTCAAGCTCACAACACCTACTTGTATGTGTTACACATTCAATTGCCAACACCACCATTCTCTCACATGACCACAATATCTAGCATTTTACTTCCAAATGCGTCTAAGAGATCCCATGCTCCTCTCCTTGCATGGGATCTCTCACCTAGGGTTAGAGTTGAATCCTAAAGATGGTTGGATATTAGGATATCATGAAGCAACAACATTGTGAATTGACATTGGAAAATTGCACATGGCAGTTGGTGATCTGAACCATCTTATCTCTGCAACCATGAGTGGAGTGACATGCTGCTTGCGATTTCCTGGTCAATTGAACTCTGATCTACGCAAGCTCGCTGTGAACCTGGTCCCATTCCCTCGTCTCCATTTCTTCATGATAGGGTTCTCGCCCCTCACTTCTCGAGGCTCACAACAGTACCGTGCCCTCACAGTCCCAGAGCTCACACAGCAAATGTGGGATGCTAAGAACATGATGTGTGCAGCTGACCCTCGCCATGGCCGTTACTTAACAGCCTCTGCCATGTTCCGTGGACGCATGAGCACCAAAGAAGTGGACGAGCAAATGTTGAATGTACAGAACAAAAACTCTTCCTACTTCGTGGAATGGATCCCCAACAACGTGAAATCGAGTGTCTGTGACATCCCACCAAAGGGTTTGAGAATGTCAGCTACTTTCATTGGCAACTCAACAGCAATCCAGGTACATATGATGATCAAACTCCTCACCCACATACTTACTTCATTGGAAACACATGATGGTTAGCATCAGTGAAGCCTCAGTGGATCCTTTGGTCATACTGAAAAAATGTTTCTGTAATGGACTTCACATGACCCTAGAATGTAGGAATACCAAACTTTTGACCCATTTGTGGGTGCATCATAATGTCTGTTTCTGCCCCTGAAGGTGAGGCAGAACCAACAATGAAAAGGATCTGCAGCACTGATCATCATCAATCAATCAATCAATCAATCAATCAATAATATGTTTGCCTGTCTGCCTATCTGCCTGCCTGCCTGTAGGAGATGTTCAAGCGAGTGAGCGAACAGTTCACAGCGATGTTCCGGAGGAAAGCCTTTCTACATTGGTACACCGGGGAGGGCATGGACGAAATGGAATTCACAGAGGCAGAGAGCAACATGAACGATCTTGTATCGGAGTACCAGCAATACCAGGATGCGTGCGCTGATGAAGATGGCGAGTTCGACGACGAAGAAGAGAACTAAGTGAATTCAAGCCAAGCTCGTTGGCATAATAAGACGACTCTGCTCAAGTTATTAAAGTTATCCATAAAGTCAGGCAAAGACTCATTTTAGCAAGCAAATTTGGTGCTTAGGCTAAACTGAGTTTGCCTTGTCCTTTCTTTTCCTGAACGCCTTCAACCAATCGCCGCTGCTGTTGCTGCTGCTTCTGCTGCTGGCTATGTGTACTGTAGCTATAAATGTATGTTCTCGAGCCTTGTGCATTAAATGCTGAGTTTCAGGATTTCATACCCTTATATATATGTTCTCGAGCCTTGTGCATTAAATGCTGAGTTTCAGGATTTCATACCCTTATATATATGTTCTCGAGCCTTGTGCATTAAATGCTGAGTTTCAGGATTTCATACCCTTATATAATATTTTTTTCTAAAAAAAATTATGACTTTGGGCACAACAACAACAAGCCAGTAGGGGATGAAGCAGGCATCAAATGAGGGGTGAAACTCAGGCCCAACAAACAAACAAACAAACAAACAAACAGGGCATGACTTTACTTGGAAAGATAGTAGTAGTAGTGTGGCCTTTGGCATTTTTACATTGCAAAAGTATCTCAGGGCCAAAAAGAAAGAAAAGAAGAAGGAAAACATTATGGAAAACTCAAAAAAATATTTCACCAGGCAAAAAAAATTTATAATCTTCCAAAAATCCTCTACAAAGGAACCCCCCAAAAATCCTTCAAGATATTTATTACAACTCTATTATAACTATTAATCTCAAGTTTCAAACACAAGCCAAAAAAATAATAATCATCTTTCAAAAATCCTCATATAAAAAATAAAAATTGACCTATTATTATTTATTATTACCTAGGGGCCCAAAATCCATTACGAGCTACTATTATATACTCTATGGAAGAACCAGTAGTTTTGGGAACCGGCGGATGTTAAATGTGGAAAAACAATTGGGTGTGACTGAGGGATCTCCATCTCATTTATAAAAATAAAAAACAGACATTGGAGAGTTCAGAATTCAGACCAGCATTGGTTGGGTACCAAGAAAATAGTCAGTTATAGATAACCTACCTAATAACCGGATATTGATTTTTTTTTATAATCATGTTGATAACTTGATTGCTTGCTTGTTATTGGATTTTCCAAATTTTAATAACCTGCCCGGAAGGTTGGAATTTCATCCAGGAAAAAAAAAACTCAAATAATTTTTTTATAAAAAAAACTTATAACCTACCCTACCTAGGCCGTATAACTGACAGTTTCCAAGGCGGGTATTTGAGAACTGACCTGTGTGCATAACCAAAAAATAACCAGGTAAAATTGATAAATGTATTTATTACTTTCACAGTGAAATTGATAACTGGTGGATCCGAATTTTCAAAAAATAAATTTTAATTAATTATATATATATATATATATATTTATAAGCTACCCTGCCGGGTCTATTGAAAAACCAACAACTGACCCAACACTGACTGGTCCAGACGTCAGACGAATGTCAGGCGGGTATCAAATTCTGGCACAGGAGCCGGTTATTTGACCCATTTCGCGAACCGGTGATGCCCAATGAACGGGATCGGACAAGAATTGCGATGGGGATTCCACGGTCGATGTACACGGATCGCTAATGAATGGACGGACGCGATCGGGTCGTCCAGACGGAGCAACCCTAATAAGACTGCTAGGGTTTGGAGCTGAAATCCTCTCTTTCTTTCTGTGTTGCTGTGGCGACTTGTGTGTTTCGGTGTGAGATTTTGTGGGAAGGAGGCCAGCGTTTGTTGCAGCAACAGCAACAATGGTTACTCCTTTGGTCAAGCGC
>Ga0209208_10001559_pt1 | contig 32477 bp, 30 predicted proteins | sample S1TSphfallax_3_FD_187694 | JGI IMG/M metagenome (GOLD analysis project Ga0209208, IMG submission 187694) | Host-associated microbial communities from peat moss isolated from Minnesota, USA - S1T2_Fd - Sphagnum fallax MG (SPAdes) (version 2) | ecosystem: Host-associated > Plants > Peat moss >...
CCCCCCCTCCCCTCTCTCTCTCCCTACATTGATGAAGTACAAATTACTTTCAATTGTTTAGCCCCTTTCTATCTCCATTAATCCTAACAGTTTCAACCTTTTTAGGATGTTCTTCGATTATTTGTTGAGAATTTGGATCAGAAAGTTCCCATTGACAGCCACGTGGCTGCATACATCAACAGATGTGCCAATGTTTTTGCTATTGTAGAAATGGCCCACACTTTGAGAATCTGCCACTCCCGAGAAAGCACAGCCTATCTGCACAAGTCATGTGGTCAGTCATTCAAATGGGATGAGTCTGTTAGTCAGTAATTAGGTAGAATCTATGAGAAGGGGAGAGTTACAGGATTGCAGATGAGGTGACACCTTTGGAGATGCTTGGGCTATTGGCTGGGCCCCCCCATAATGCCAACTCCAAGATCATGTGGGGCCAGCAGCTCTTTGACAGTTATGGCTCACTTTCATTATCTAGGGCAAACAAATTTGTAGTGTTTCCATTTGTTCTTTTGCAAATAGAAGGATAGCAGGCCCTCCTGGTTTCTGTGTTGAGTAGTTTTGGCATTCATTACTAAAATCATATATAAACAAACCCAGCTCTTTTCATTTGCCTTGAGATCCTGTCTTTCACCTTCCCTTGCTGCCTTCATTGTATGTATAGGCTGCTTTTCAATTCCATCATTCTTCTGCAAAGTTGAGCCTTTCAAATGGACCTCAAGCTCAATGGAAGCAAAGCTCTTGTGGTCACTGTGACAAATCTCCATTGATGGGAAATCATTTCTGGAGATGAGCTATTGAAGAATCCTCCACAAAATTTCAGAAAGATCACCAGTTCTTAAACTAATCTTTGTACAGCATACTACAACTAGTGAGTACAGCCCTTGTAAGAGAGCCTCAGCAACTACACACAATTGGAAATTACCTGCTCATCACCAGCATCAACAAGCAGATGCAAACTTCCATCATGGTAAATCCTATTTATTTTAGCTGTGAAGCTCATACTGCATAAGATTTGCAGGATTCCTGGCAAGAATGGCTTGCAGCCTTCTTGGTCCTTGTCCTTACAGAACCGATTCTTTGATTTTTACGTCTGCTCTTTCTGAACTTACCTACTATCAACTTGGATCAACTTGCATGGAAAGAATGACAATCACTTTGCAACATTTTAAGAACACCTAATCAAAATGAAGATCAGCATAAAAATCCTAATTCTTCAAAGCATGGTTACCAAACAAGGTTAAATTGCCCTCCTGACAGACTATTTGATAACCCTAGTTATCATCAGTCAGGGGCTCGGACGGGGATAATGCAGAACATGCCAAATACCTGCTGCTGTTTTCACCATGTGGTTGCATCACAAGATGATGGTCAATTTCCATGGATCAGACTCAAATGTGGTCCAAAAAGCCCCATCAAACTCCAGATTAGAGGGACAAGAACCCTGTAAAACAACTCCAGCATTCAGCAGTAGGAGTTTGAAACCTTTCTGCATTAAACAATTTCAGAACCAGCTTATATTTTAAACCTCAACAAAGTTCATGGTTGAAACTTAAAAGAGCCCATAAATAATTACTACCTTAACTGAAGTGCAATGAGTCCCAAACCATGCCCAATTTGAGACAATTACGATCTTGATTCTTAACTGGACCATAATCAGTCAACGTGGTACAATTTCCGTTTGTGACTGCTCAATCCTACCATCCAAAATGGGAAAACAACACTAGCCTGGTGGGTCTAGCATTGAATGCACCAATTTTTTGGTGTTATTATGGTTTTGTGCATTCTGCATGTGAGGGTCAAGTGCAGAGACTTCCCTCCTGACAGATTTTGGTGGGCACAGTAAAGCCTGTACTCATTTTAAAACCTACCTATGTACACAGACTACTGCATCATGCCTGCCCCCTTGGAAAACCCCTGCATGCTAAAACCAGCTCCAATCCTAAACTCCTTGAGGAAAAAACCTCCTGACTAATGCATGCCAACCATTATGGCTGGACATGTATAAAAGGACCCAACCAGCTACTGAAGAACCCACACAGATGCAGGTCTCAGCTGGAACCTGCAAAAAATTGCCAATAAGTGTGTTAGTGCAGCCAAGGGTACATCCACAAAACTAAAGACAATGACCTCACAATTGTGAAGCATCCTCGTATTGTAGGTACACAATGGTGAGTCTGATTAAAACCCTGGAGCACTGCACAATAGCATAGTGCCACCAAACTTATATAGTTGTGTATACATGGCAATTTTATGTCTGGGCAATACAACATTCATGGAATGTAGAAAGTTGAAGTTGCCTCATCCCTTCAAAATTTCCATGGAATCCAAAAGTAGGACAATGGTCTATAGAGCAAGCAGTTATGTGGAAGGACAATACCTTCTATGTGGACAGCTACATAATACTGCAATTTGCTGGAGTCCCAGTTGATCCTGCTGCTGAAAAATCAGGGAGCCTGCCACATGCATCTCAACACAGTTACTGAATACAAACCTTGAGGTGTGAAGATGTCGAGGTCTACAGGAACTACAACGGAACTTCACCTGGTCAAATGAAATCATGATTGAAATCCAGATACAATGAGCAATCCCTGATCTGAAGTGCTGGACCCCACCCCTCAAGATCTGGACTGATAGAGAGAACTTACACAGGCAAGCCATCTTCTCCAAGCTCAAACCCAGGGGCAAGCTCACGCACAATATCACCAGGGGGTTGTCCACAGTCTTGCATATTTTGCATAAGATCCACCACCTGTTGAAAATCATTGGGAGTTGTTTCATACACATGGCAAAGCTGTTTGATATACTCATACTGTCTTGTATAGCGAGAGAAATCTTCTCCACTGAGCTGTGCTTTATGGGACTCCAACCACTCCGGGTAACGATCCCCAATCTCTTTCATTGGCTCATGCAGCACCTCTTTTGAGAGAAGTTGCTGCATCATTGTGTCCACCAATGATTTCATGTCCTGAGGTCAGTTCAGCACAGTTAGAACATGCTTGCTTTTATTGAAGCCAGATCATAAGACCCAACTGACAAAAGAATTGAGCACAGCCTTCACAATCATAGCAATACACTTCTCCAGGCAGACTAAAACAGTAGGATGGGGCCACTGAAAACTTCCATTGACCAGATTTGACTGCTCTGCTTCCAGATCCAGGATTGCAGACCCAGTTCCCTTCCAACAATAACTAGATCACATGAATGTACAGACATCAAAAAAGAGCAGAACCATGGCTTCAGAAGTAGATTCTGAGATGAACCTTTGGTGGACTGTCAATATCACTAATTGGTCATTAGGCAGGGTGCCCATACCTGAGATCCACTCAGCTCTTCAAACTGCTTGACCAAATTCTCCATCATATCATCATCCCCGGGATTTTCAGCCTCAGGATCTGCTGTAATACTTTCCACAGTTTGACGAGTTTGCTCAGCCAACCTGTCTAATGTTGCTGACAAATTAGCCTCTGGCACAGACTGACTTGTCTTAATAGGCAAAGCATTCTTCGATATTGCAATGCCTTTTGAACTTGATGCAGGTTTTGAACCACTAGATTTTTTCTTTCTCGGCAACAACGCTGGCAATCCTCCACCCAATCCTTGTCCAGCAGTGGTGGCACCCACCCTTGACCCACTTTCCAAACGCAAAGGATCCCACTCCTGAACTACAGATTTTCCTGACGACCTGCAGTAAGCATTCATTTCAGATCCATTTTCTGCTTCTGAAAGATGCAATCAACAGTTACAGAAGCCAATATAGCCTACGCTAGTGATTGGAGTGGACTCCTCACTTTGTACCCTACTTTGCCACTGCCACTGAAAAGATTCCAGAAAGGAAAGCATGCTTACTTTGACAATGAGCCATCAACTTGCCGAAAGTCATCTAACGCACCTATAAATCAGCAACATCAGCAGTTGCCATCAGTGTAGAAACCCTGGCACTGAGTGTATTAAAGTAAAGAGATGCAGACTGAAACTCAAAAAAAACACACATTGCTGTTCACAAAACATCCAAAGGGGATGGATAGGAAGGGAAAAGAAACCCTGCTATAGAATTTCAATGCACAAACAGGTCAAGCTCTATCTGCTAAAAGAATTGTGGTTCATCTGGCTGAAAGAGGTTAGCACTCTGAAACATAATACTCATTCATTCAGACATCAACTGACACTTATTAACTGAAGAATTCAAATCCAAAGATTTCTGCTTGGATGTCCAAAGAAAAACCCTAAAATTCTGACACATCTTCCGTTGATCTTCTCCTATGTTGTTCCCATAGATGATAAGGAGGACTCGGAAAAAAAAATTTGCAATTCAAGGCTTAGAAACTTTCAGCCGAACAGCATTTGGAATACTGTTAAATGACAGTGTAACAAACCCTAGGATTCACTAGCTATAGTGAACATGTTTACATTCATGTTTGAAGCCATCCTTGTAAGGAAAGGAAATCAGCAGCGGAAGAAAGGGGGGAGAAATAAGGAGGAAGATGAGGAAGAGAGCCTGCTTAAGGAAACAAATTCTTTTCTTTTATAAACACAGCAGAGCTCAAAAATTCAGAACAAAGGGACAGCAAGAATAGACAGGAGGAGAAACACAAGGAATCGATCTACTAATACATCAAAGAAGAAATACCCAAAAATCCGCCTGATTTCCTCCCAACAACAGATGTATCATAATAACCTTTTCGTGATCCTAACCCAACACAGAGCTCTTACAGTACATAGGATTAGCAACAGGGGCGACGGGAGGGGGGATCAAAAGATTACTAAAGAAACAGAACTCAAAAAGATATTTTGTGTTACATACTGTCCAGAAGATCGTCGAGGTCCTCGTGTAGAGGCTCTTCCGAATGCTCCGGAGTTGCCGCCATGGTCGTGCACCGCTGCAATGCTCCTTTGTGTTGTTGTTCCCGAGCTCCTCCTCTCCGCCTTTCTCCTGTGAGCAAAGCGAGCGCCGCGCGCGCGAGAGGGAGACATGACGAGAATTGGTTCCTCGTCGTTCCGTCCATCTACAGTTTACGCTTGTGTTCTCGTCCATAGTCGACGCAGGTTTCATCATTGGAAATTAATTTTAATTTTATAATATTTTTTCCCAATTGGGCTCTATCGTGAGTGTCCTCTTCACACTTGGGCCAGCAGCAGAAGCCACTGTGACATGGACCTGTGTCAGCAAGTTCTATTGGATGACTAAGCCCTAATCAGATGAAGTAGGGTGAGATTGCCCGAATGAATGATTCACTGTGCTGATGGATGTGACTGGCAAAAAACATCAAAGGAGGGGACAGTTGGTGATCATGAACTTTAGTAGAAGAGCCACATTTTGCTTCTTGATGTCTTTGCTAAAAATTGTGTTTTTGTTGTTTGCATGTTATGGAGTTTTGGTTTGTTGTTTGTCACCCAGATCAAAAGTTGGTGTTGTAGCGTTGTCTCCTTGATTTTCTTTGGTTGTGTGATGAAGATGATGAGGAGTTGAGGACAGTGCGCTAAGTGGTGGAAAGGGATAAATACTAGATAACTAAGAAAGCTAAGCACTTTGGTTTTTTGGATTCTAATTTGTTTCAATTTATTGATTGTTGTTAGGAGTTTTCAGGATGAATGCTTGAAGCTCGTTGTGTGAATGTGCTACTCATTTTGCTTCATGATCTCCTTTACGCTAAAGCTAATGACCAAAGCATTAGGACTTAAGAAGTTTGTAGGGACCTTAGGATGGAAGTGATGAGAGGCTCAAGGGGGTTATTTGGGTTGGCCTTTAACAGGATCCTACTCAAGTTGAATGTGCTTGAGAATTGTGTTTGAACATGGGAAAGATTGAGTACCTAAATGTTTGGGAGCCCCAAGCAAATTTGTTGTAGTGGGAAGTTCCTAGGAAAATCTGAAAAAATCATTGTTGAAACTTCTCCAAAACCAAGATCTCTACTGGGATTAGGTATTGGCTCTAACTAATTTTTTTTGTTGTTGAAATACTCACAGTTGTAGGCCATGATGGTCCACAAAGAGAGGAAATCCGGAGCAAGTTGATTCGTCAAGGTCCATAGAGTTATTTTGTCATTAAGTTGTAAATAGTTATGGTGTTGTTACGTTGGTTGTATGTTTTCAGGTTTGTTGTGTTGATGCACTTAATCAATATTCTACAATATTCAAATTACATACAAACTTGTGTGTACCCTTTTTGGTATCAAAGCATGTTGGTCAAAATAGGATGATAAATGTAGAAGTTGGTGTAAAATTAATATAGGTTTTGAATATGCATAGAAGATGTCAGATTTCATTGGTAGGGAACATAATCAAAATCTGACTACCCAAAAATTATTTGAACATTAAATTATCCATAGGTTTGACAACCCAAGCATAGAACAAAATCTATTTATAACATTTACAATATTGCGATTACATGGCTTTGGTGTGGTGAGCATTGTGGGGATAGATCCAAGTGAAACACAGGTTGGAGATCTTGCAATCAAAATCAATCATAGAAGGTTTGATACGTAGGCACAAATATGGATCGAAATTTATGATGGAACTAAAAAGTGGAACAACATTGCACAATTCCAATGCAAGTTTTTTTTCATTTCTTACATTCCCTAATGTTGTTGTTTCAAGGTTTGAAGAAAGAATTGAAATCCCTAGGGTTGGGGACATATGGATACCCAAGGCCTATACTTCTCCCAATTGCTTTATCGAATTCAACATACCAGGAATTGAAAATTTGCTCCAAGAGGGAGATAGAATTCTAAGGGTGGAAATACATCTAGACTCACAAGGTATAGATTTTGTTTAAAGTTAGATCAAGGTTTAAATGGCAATTGGAAGGTGTCGATGAATAATCATATGCCATTCAAGTTTCTAACATATTCAATCCCATGGTTGAAGGAAGATTAACTAACTTCTTTGCACAGAAATGTTTCAACAAGATTGATTGGCAATGTTAATGATGAATGATGAGCAAAAGAATCCAATTTGGTGTTTTTGCTTTTGATGAGGTGAAATTTCCTGCAAAATCAAGTGCAGGGACAATAATATTGAGGGTCACAAGATCTGTAAGTATCATAATTGTAAGGTTTGATCCAACGACTACAGAAATCAATGATGTTGTAGTAGGAGTCATACATGCGAGCTCATTTATGAAAGTAATTCTTTAGTTGAAAACTTGTTCAAATCCTAATGCGCGATAATGGTCCATCCTACAAACCTTAGAGACTAAGTTCTTCTTCACAAGCCCTTTGCCCTTTGAAACATCTTAAGATTAGTGCATCACCTAGGTGTTAACGATGGTTTTGGTAATAGTTAACTTTTACATTGATGTTGGGTTCTTGCCTATCATACTAAACGCAATACCACATACTCGAGTAGTGAAAATAAATTATGAAGCTTTGTCTATTATCAACAAAACAAAATAGAAAATGGAAGCATGCATAAATAAACTACATCAAAGAAGAATTGATAACAAAAGTGTGTGTGTATTGATGATGTTTGAATACAATTCATGTTTAATTCTAGGCGCCCTCCAAAGACTATTCCCTACCCCTTATATCTCCATTATTATTCTTACCTTTTCAAACCTTTGGATAATTAAAACGTACATCGTATTGGTAGACCCAACATTTTGGCTACAATAGGCTACAATCTATTGAATTTGAGGAAAAGGGAAATGAGGTTGAATTAGGATATTAAAAGTATTGACTAGATGTGTGTAGTGAAAACCTTCGATAGATAGGATGACTAATCCAAAAGGCATGGATGAACTCTTTTGGGATAAAGACATAGAGGATTTTTTTATTAGACAAAAAATGTTTTAAATGGTTGCAGAGGTTAGAGAGTTGGATGAAGACAAGCTTTTCAAAATTGCCAAGCTCAATTTGAAAGGTAAAACATGGGATTGGTATTGTTGGCTTGACCCACCACCTAATGATTGGAGGACTTTACAGGCCATGTTGCATATGAAGTATAGTGTATATGATGAAGATGAGTTGAGAACCAAAATGGATGTGGTGCGTCAAGAACTAGGCAAAAAGTTCAATTGTGTTATGATAGGTTGGAGCGACTTTTTGTCAAGGGCTGGATTATGGATGCAGAAAAGTGAAGATGGTTTTAGGCCAAATTGTGACTAGAATTGAAGAAATTGTTAGTGGTATGAACCTACTAAGACATGGATGAATTCCTACTAACTACAATAGAAGTGGAGAAAATGTTGGGGGAGATAGGAAAAACTCCATGTATGAGCCTCTACAAGAAGAAAAGGAAGAAGAATTGGCACTAGGTGAGACCAATATTGACAAGCAATTACAAATATTCAATGATATTCTTGTTAATTATTGTGGATGATGGACATATGGCAAGAAAGGACCTAGTCTAGGTATGACTAACATCATCCAATGCCAACTATGTAGGTCAAAAGAACATATCACATTTGTATGTTTTAGATTCATTAATTTAAAACCAAAGTGTGCCAAATGTGGTGGGGGGGCATAAGACAAATAATTGTGGTGTCAAATGTTCTTTATGTTCACGCATGGGGCACACAAAAGATAGATGTTGGAAAAAGATTGGCAAAGGCCCATCAACCTTTGCAAATCTCCTAAAAGTGTTGGTCAATGATGAGGAAGCCACATTTGATGAATTAAATTAGCTATGTGGAGTTAAACACAATGTATTCTCTCGAGTTAGGATGCCAAAATGTAGATTATGTATACAAGCATCCACATATGGAACAAGGATAGAAGAATTACATGAGGAGGATAACAAAAAAATTGGAAACATTGGAGTAGATGGAAACATTAGATCAAAAAATGTGTCACATTTTGTTAAAGGGAAGATCTTTTTAACACCCATGGAAACCATCCTCATTATTCCTAGGGAGTTGAAATATCTTGAAGGTCTAATGAAACTAGCTAGAAAAAGGAAATATGTTGAAGTAGCCCATTCAGAAAGGGTGAAAGCACACTGAAGTGGAGTACATAATCTTATCACAACTTGTTGGATTATCAATCATGGGCCATGGAACAAAATATAAATGAATAATATGTGGAAAGGATTCAAAAATAATAATATTATATGTGATATGATCACATCGTATGAATTTCATGAATAAATTTTGAATTACCATGACATATTGAACTTTTGAAGTGCCAAAACCCAACGTCACAGTCCATATCATATGACTATGGACTCATTATATTTACTAAAATGTTTACTTGAGTGATTTTTTTCTACATAAAAGATGGTGTGATCCCATTGGTACAAAGGAAGATAATGTTGAAAGATTTTGAAAACCATAAATTGAGATATACAATGAAATATGGATTTCAAAAAAATTCTTTTAATCACTTTAACTAATAATTCAACTTTTCATTTTTTAAATATAAATTTTTGATACAATTATCTACAATTGATAAAGTTTTTTTAAAAAATGTTTAGCATTGCCATATGACTTGTGCAATATAATTTATTTTGCTACAATGTAAAATGGATTTTTATTTTAACACTAGTATGGATTCCACATATCTTGGAAAGTATTCCACCTTAAATGTGTTTTCACCCCAAGTAGTTGTTGTCATAACTACCCTTATGATCAAACGGGCATGCATCAACAAAATTGACTATAACAAACCCTTCATATGGTGGTTGAAATCAAGCAAGCATTGATTGAAAGCTTGGTTGATACCAAAACATCAATGTTGGTTATGGCAGCTAGTGTGGTAAGAAAACTTGGTATAAGGCATCTAGTTCCAAGTCATGAAACATATAAGACTACATCATGTATAATTATTTAGGCGTTGGGAAAGACCACTTATATACCTATCACAATTGGTAAGGTGGTTTGCCCAATGATCTTCTTGGTAGTAGACATCGACAATTATGATGTATTGTTAAGGTTGGATTTTCTTATGAAGATTGAAGCTATTGTAGATGTTGAGAAGGGAGTTATGCATGTTTGGAACAAACTTGGTGTAACAATTGAAATTCTACCTCTCAATGTTGTCAATATGCTTCAAAGGATTGCAAGGTCGGAAGAAGTAGAACATGCTACACCATGATGAGTAAGGATTTTGGCAAAATAAACTTGGAATAGTTGTGTGCAACTGAAGCATTTGAAGGGGATTCTACATCAACATTTATTGGTTTTGCTAATTGTACTAATGATTTTATTTATAAAGAAGACTTGAATGAATCATAGGAGAATGCAAATGATAATCTTGATAAGATTTTGCCAACATAAAATATTTTGATTGAAAAACTAAATAATCATGGTATGAATTAAGTAGTGGATGATGAAATATTAATGCAGATGTTCAATTTGGTGTTATAGGAACAACAATAGAAGTTGTCAAAAGGAGAGTACACAAAGGATGATGATTATGTAGATTGGATTTAATGTGTTCAAATAGAAGAAAAATAAAAATCCAACAGATATTGGAGACAAGTCTTTTGAATTTCGATTTCATTTTTTTTTTTGGTATTGACATTAGAAGGAAGGGAATCCAATAATGAAAAGGACATGTGGACTAAAATTAAACCAAAAATCAACTCGAGTATTTCTATTGATGATAAGCATATAGAAGAATTGTGGTTTTTGTTGGAGTTATTTTAGGACATATTTGCATGGCACAGAGGTGAACTAGGTCATTCCACCATTGGTGAACATACGATTAACATGTAAGGTTTGCCACCTTGTCAAATGACACCTAGAAAATGATCTTACTAGAAGAAATAAAGTTCAATAAGCAAATTCAAACACTAATGGATTTGGGAAAGATGCACAATAGTGCCTAAGAATATGCACGTATGGTTACTTTGCCAATAAAGAAGGATGATGATAGGAGGTCCTTTAAATGCCTAGACATGATGGGATTCATTTCCCATGCCTCTAATAAATGATGTGCTAGACCAATTAGGAGAGTCTGCTTGGTTTACAACACTAGATTTTCAATCAAGGTTTTGGCATATTCCAATGGCTTCAGGTGACATCAAGAAGACTATAGTCATCACCAAATCATGCCTTTATGAATGGAGCATCATGTCATTCATATTGAAGAATGTTACTAGCACCTTTGGGTTCAAACTATGGCATAGGTTTTTAAAGATTGGAACAACCAATTCTTAAAAGTTTTTGTTGATGATGTCAACATACATAACATGAATTGGACTGATCATTTGCAACATATTTAGATGGTGCTCTAGAAATTGAGAGAGGTTCACTTGAAGCTTAACCTGACCAAATGTTGTTTTGGAATTCAAAGCATCACCTTTCTAGGTCATGTTGTAAATGTAGAAGGATATCATCCAGATCCCAAGAAGATTATTGTTGTAGAAAACTTTCCAATCCAAATTCGTAACCAATGTGAGAGCCTTACTAGGACTTATTGGTTACTATAGAAAGTTTATCCTTGGCTATGCCAAGATTGCAAAACCATTGTTTGGACTTATTAAGAAGGACAACAAATTTTTATGGACACCTAACTACTAGGTAACAGTCGTAATTTTGAAGAAGTGGCTTGTGGCATCCCCAGTGTTGACAAGACCAATTTTTTCACAACCATTCATCATGGATGTAGCTTGGTCTATAAGGGGAGTGGGTACCATTTTGTCATAGAAGTTTGAGAGGTAAGAGTAGGTCATAGCCTATGTGAACAAGGGATCCAAATTATTTCCTATGTAGAAGTGCTCCATCCAATGGAAGGGGAATGTTATGCTTTTGTATGGGGCATAATTCATTTTCGGCAATACTTGCACTAAACCTTCTTCCTTCTAAGAACATTCCATAAGCCCTTGGGGTGGCTTACAACTTTTTCAGATGCATATGGACATAGAGGGAGATGGATCTTTATGTTGCAAGAGTTTCATTTCAAGATAATCCATAGGGCAAAAGCTAAACATGCCAATGTGGATGCATTGAGTACAAACCCAATTGGCAGGTATGAAGCTGATGAAGACTTTGGAGGTGAAATTCAGGATCTGGATGGGATTGCACGAGATGTTTCCATGTTCCCCATTGCCAAGGGAAATGAAACTATTAATAATATTTTCACTATGATGGAAGAGGATGTAACACCATACCACACTAAAGGACAAGTTCATAAGGAAGAAAAATCACTTTGTATCAAGATGAAGAACAATATCAAAGGATGATTGTTGGACAACAAGGACCAAAATACACTCTACAGGTTATTGGAATTTCCCACGAAACACAAACTTTGGTTGATGAGGCCAAAACCAAGATTATGATTGAAGAAGAGATGGATGGGGATGAACAAAACCATTGTTTGGACATCTAGGAAGATCTTTTGAATATGAAATTGTTCATTGGTGGTTCATTGGACCCAAATGAATGCATTTCTATTGACATTGAAAGAACAAAGAGAAGAGTGAAGTGATATCATTGGTAAGAAGACGCTTTATTTTCAAAATCTAATGGTTTTTAAACCTAAGGATAGATTTTTGATAGTGAAGAAAATGCATAATGAGATCAGGCATTTTGGTGAAGCAATAATGTTTGTTGAAATTAAAAAATGGTTCTTCTAGCATGATTGGACATATTTTGTTAAAGAATTTGTCAAAATTTGTGATAAATGCTAATTAACCAGACATGATAACAATGAATATGTTTTTGTTGCTATCGACCACTACTCCAAGTAATGTGAAACACGTCTTGTAAAAGAGCATGACCCAATCATTGTGGCCAGGTTCTTTGAAGATGAGATCATATGCTGATTTGGGATGCCCAAATACGTTTTCACAAATAATGGTAGTGAATGGATGAAGGAGTTTGATGCTTTGTGTCAAGATTATGATATTATACACTAGTTTACTACATTAGCATGGCCACAATGCAATGGCATGGTAAAATGATGGATTCAAACTATCAAGCATGGCCTGATTGTCTTATATTTAATGAATATACAAAGATGGAATATTTAATTACCAAAATTATTGTTTGGATATCGTTGTGGTGTGCAAGCTAGCATGAGATACTTACCTTACATGGTATTGACAAGACATATGTAGTCCCATATTTGTTACTGACAACATTTTGAATGGGTTATGTGATGTGGTAGATGAACAAGTGGGACCTAAGGCAATGGTAGAGCAAATGATTCAAAAATTGTAATTGGTTTCAAATATTCATAGATCTTTGCTTGAGAATGTTGAATAAGTTCAAAAGAAATAATGTAAGGTTTATGTTTTTTGGAAGGGATTATAGTTGTTTGCAGGTTTTGAAGAAGAAGGTATGTAGACCAAATTGTGCAAACCATGCAAAAAGAAAAATATTGTTGGTAGTTGGGAAGGTCCTTATGTTTTTTTTAGTTACAAGGATGGAAAAGGCACTCAAGAATGAAATGAAGAAGGCAAGACTTGCATAATAAAAAACATGGATGATAAACATTAAAAACAGGCAAAAAGAGACTTGTAGGTTTACCACTTAGCATCTTGATGAAATAATCTATGGGGACATAGATTTTTAAAAGGGCACAGTGACACATGTGACATGGACTTGTGTTAGCAAGTTCTACTAGCTAACTAAACCGTAACCAGATGAAGTAGGGTGAAATTGCCCTAATGAATGATTTACTGCGTTGATGGATGTGATTAGCAGAAAATGCCAAAGGAGGGGATAGTTGGTGATCATGAACTTTAGAGGAGTAGTCACATTTTGCTTCTTGATGTTTTTGCTATTTTTTTTTGTGTTTTTGTTGTTTATAGGTTATGGAGTTTGGTACATTGTTCTTCATGGAGTGTCGACACCCAGGTGAAAAGTTGGTGATGGTGCGTTGTTTATTTGATTTTCTTTAGTTATGTGATGAAAATGATGTAGAGTTGAGGATAATGTCTAGGTGGTGGAACGGGATAAATAACAAACAACTAAGAAAGCTAAGCACTTTGGTTCTTTGGAATCTAATTCATTTCAATTTGATGATTGTTGTTAAGAATTTTTAGGATGAATGCCTAAAGCTCATTGTGTGAATGTGCTACTCATTTTGCTTTATGATCTCCATTGCATTGAAGCTAGTGAGTAGAACATTAGGAATTAAGGAGTTTGTAGGGACCTCAAGACAAAGGTGATGAAAGGCTCAAAAAGGTTATTTGGGCTGGCCTTTGTGGGGATCCTAATCAAGTTGAACATGCTTGAAAATTCTATTGGGACATGGGAAATATTGAATACCTGAATGTTTGAGAGCTTTGAACAAATTCATTGTAGTGGGAAGTTCTTGGAAAAAATTGAAGAGATCATTGCTGAAACTACTTATCCATATCTTTTCCATCTCCAAAATTAAGATTTCTACTAAAGTTGGGTATTGGTTTTATACAAAAAAAAAATGTTGTTGGGATATCCACATTTGTAGGCCATGATAGTCCACAAAGAGAGGAAATTCATTAAGAGTTGATTTGTCAAGGTCCATAAAATTATTGTCACCAAGTTGCAAATAGTTGTAATGTTGTTACATTAGTTGTATTTTTTTAGGTTTGTTGTGTTGATGCACTTAATCATTATTCCTCAATATTCAAAGTGTATACAAACTTGTGTGCACCTTTTTTTAGTGACACTACATTAGTTATTAAATCATGTGTTGGGGGGGGTTTTTACTAGTGTTGTTTAGTTATTAGCATTTAGACCTAGCCTGTGGATACTAATAACATATTTTATTTTATTTGGGCAAAGAAAGATATGTATTTTCTAAAAAATCTACTATAATAGCCAATTACAAATAAATTTCCCCCCCTTCATCTCTTGGTTATGAATATTCCAATTTTCAAAACGTGATGGATATGCACAAAGGTTATGTATGCAAAATGTTCAAATTTAGTTGCTTAAACGAATATGCTAATATCTTTTTTAAAATAATAATAATATATATATATATATATATAAGGAAAATATAAAACAAAGTAACTTGTGGGGGAATTGAACCCTAGTTCTTCATAACTATGAAGAATTCTACCTAGTTACAACACAAATTTCCTGCCCCAACCACACCCTCGCTAAAACAAACCACAAAATTAATAATTTTTAACTTGCAATTGTTCAAAAAAATCAACTTCTTCAAGAGCTCCGGGATGGGACTAGGAAGAGTGATAAGCAATCTATTCATTCACTCAGTTCTGCATCTAACCAGTCACAAGTTGATTAGTACTATGTTGCCACACCTTTGGTGCTAGGACAAGCCACGGCCGACTTTGGATTCACAAGACTCACCATGGCCCGGACTCAGGGGAAACCACCACCTTCCCCCATATAGTATTTTCTGTGCCTCTCCGCGAGGCCCTCATCCAAATGGACTTTTTGTCTCGGGACTCCCAAAAGGGAGTCCCGAAATTGCCAAGGTTGGACTCCCGCAACTTTGTAGGGCCATAACTTCTTGCTTAGACCTTCGATCGGGATGAGGTTTGAAGCAAAGTTGTAGCTCTCGTCAAGAGCTTTCCAACGATGTATTACACTTCATCTGCACGCGCAGAAGTCAGGTTGATTCCTGACTTCTTGTGGTCGGGAGTCAAATTGCCAATTTGACTTTCGGCCTTTCTTTTTACCATAACTTGTGTTGCAGATGTCCAAACGGGTCATGCGAGTCCATTTTAGACATCTACACTTCAATAGCTTTTCAATGATATAAATAACTCTTTAATGCAAGGTGTTTTAACCTTTGCAATCGCTCTTTGAAGGTTCGGGAGTCCACCGGGACTCCAACTCCCAAAAGGAGAGCTCACTTGGGAGTGTGAGTCTTCATTCTCACACTCTTCTTGGCCTATGCCCTTGAGACTCTTTTGCCTTGGTCGTGAGCCTAAGGCTAGGGTTACGACACATAGGGTGATTATCATTGACAACAAAAAAACTCCCAACATATAAAGACCCGGCCATGAGGCCTCCAAGCAATAGTTTGTGCTTCTATGGTCTCAAGTTGTAGAACATTTGATTTAACACATTATTGCCACCTTGAAGGTGCACAATGCTTTCAACCTCTAAAAATGAAGATGTAGGTAGAGGTGTTTGAATGTGGGGAGTTAATGCATTTTCATCAACTCCACCCACACTCTCAATCATGCAAAATTCTACCTCTTCAACCATTGAACAAATAGACAAAATGCACAATGCACCTACACACAATAAATGAAGACACTAAAACAAAATAGACTCAACTTTCAAGCTCCCAAAACCAAAAACAAGAAAATGAAAGGTTTATGGTGTAGGAATTTACCTTCATTATGAAACATGATGGCTTCTTGTTGTTGCGTGCTAAATTCAAAGTCCAAAATGTGCTTGCTATTGTAGGTTGCATCCAAAACCTAGAAGCAAAACAACAAAACACATAAGGCAAATAACAAAACACAAAAGCAAAGCTAAGAATAAATGCATACAGTGTTTAGGGTTAGGAACTTACTTATCTAGGTTTCTTGTTTTTTCAGGTTGCTTTCATTGCATCTAAAACCGAGTAGAACGTGTTGAAATATAAAACAACTTGTTCCTCCAAGGGGAGCCAAGCTCCAAGTAAGTAGAACACTAAGTAGAGAGAAACAAAGCACCAAGAACACTAAGCAAAGAGAAACAAAGTGCCATGAGCACCAAGCACTGAGAAGTAGAGTGTTGGAAGAGCACCAAGCACCGAAAAGTAGAGCGCTAGAAGAGCACCAAGCACCAAACATAGAGAAGTAGAGTGCCAAGAACACCAAACATCAAGAAGCAAAGTGCCAAGCACTACCTAGCACCACGCACCATAAAGCGCCACGCATTGAGATTCCCGATGCCCAAACCTTTGTGCAAAAAGCTTGAAAGTGACAAGTTTTTTGTTCTTCGCTCCTCCTAAACCTAGACCTAATTGAAAACCTTAAACCCTAAAAGAAATGCATATCCCACATTTTTAAAAACCCTAATCGCTGGATATCAATGTTTGAAAATCCCTTTTGGCAATACAATTAGATATAAAGATAACAAACATATTGGCATCTGGTGGTTGCGCACATTGCCAGCTATGAAAAATGTAAAAATGCTGGCCATTATGCATATGCATAACTGGATGAATCTGGATAACCGGACAACACTAGTTCTTAACAATGCAGGGCAGGTATTTAATTATTTGTTAATACCCACCAGTTCTGGGTATTTGAATAAATTCAGAGTGAGTCAAAGAATTGTTGGTTCTGGGTATTTGAAAAATTTCAGAACCAAAGAACCATGAACCCAGAATTTTCAGATTCAAAGAACTGTATGTACTAGGTATTTCAAAAAACTTGAAAGAACCACCGGGTTTCATGAAAGAGCCTATCCCAAAGTTTTAGGTGGATATTTGATTTAAAAAATAATTGAGAACCACAGTTTAAATATAATAATTGGGTATTTGATTTTTTTTGATGACCATGGTTATCAATCTTGATACTCAGATTGACACCCAGAGGGGGTTTAGTGCAATTTCGAATACCCACCCCCATGCTGCTTCTTACACCTACTCATAACCTTCTGTTCCAGAGGTTTTCAAGCTTCTGATGGGCCCTCCCTTCATCTTCCCCATGCACATAACCTCTTCCTTTTCTTTTTTTTTCTTCGCATAAATCATCCAGACAGAAAATGGTCATGGATTTTCATCCATGGAGAGAAGGGTTATATGGTTTTTTGGGTCCATCTACAAGAAAGTTATGAAACTTTTCATCCATCCACATGAGGGTTATGGGGTGACTTTCAAACCTTCAAACAGAAGGTTATGTCTGGTATTCAGCTCAAGGATGCTGGTTACCGAAACTAAGTTTCCCTCACCTCAGTTATTTCCGATAACCGGCATTCTCTCTGGTTGGTTACCTTAGTCCCTTAAGAGTATGAGGGAGCTTACACCGGTTTTTACACTCTTACGGAGTAGGCGTAATATCCCTCAGCGAGGATATTATACCTTCGCGTAATATCCCTCCTACTCTTATCCCTAAAACTACATTCCAATTACAAGAGGTAGTTGGGGGACATTCTTGTTGGAATGACAAACCTCTACAGATAGAAATTTATGGATGATTTTTTTTCTGTGGATGGAAGGACGGACATTGGACAGATTGGCGATGTTCGTGGTCCACCTGCCGGGGCTGTCCCTGGCTGGTGGCGAGAGAGTTTTGGCCATAGCCACACAAAGAAAAACTGAGAGCTTTGGACATAACAATCGGCATTTACAGATACACATTTCCAGAGAGAAAGGAGAGCATTTTCAGAGAAATTATTGCCTATTTTTTTGTATTTTTTTCCTCTTTTTTTGGTGATAGATTTGTGCGTGCGTGAGTCATTTGTTTGTTGCAGAGAAAGAAGCTGATGAGTCTTTTGAAAGATAGAGAAAGAACGCGCGCGCTCTCTCTCTCTCTCTCCAAGAGGTTTTGAGTAGAGAGTCGTCCCTGATTAGGAGCACTACGCACCCACCAGAGACAGAGAAAACGGAATTGAAAATATTTTGGCGAAGTTTGGAGCCATGAGTGTGCCTTGTGGATTTGTAATTGCGGGCTGTGGAGCTCCAAGTTGCAGCAATCTGCAGTGTTCATCCTTCGGTACGTATCTTCCCTTACATGTATACATGTGTGTGTGTCTCTGTCTCTGTCTCTCTCATTGTTCCATCGCGCATGTGACGTGTAGCTCCTCACAGAAAACAAGTCTCCTTCAAATTTTGACCTAAAATCTAGGCATTCTTCGTCTTGAACATTTTACTCAATTAGGGGATGTGCAATTTGGTGTTTTGATCCTGAGTTTCTACGATTTGGACTCTTCTAAGACACAGACCTGTGCAGTCATTGAGTTTTTCACATGATGGGGTTTAGACACTTCCTTCATTCAAAACTTTACATTATTATTATTATTTTCCAGGGCATTTTTCTCCTCATCTTCGTTAAACCCTAGATTTCTGACTCTGAATTCATATGTTATTTGTAAAATCTAGCAGATAGATTACAGATGAAACCAGCACAGCCACTTGTATTTCGAAGGATGTATACAATTAAGCCTGTTTTATCAGCATTGAAGGACAATAGCACAACAATAGTTCAACGTCGAGAAATTATATCAACAGTGTTGCTATGTGGAGCATCCATCTTACTAGGGCAATTAGGACCATCCATACAGCCAGCCATAGCTGAGGAAAATAACAAGACTGGTGATAACAGCGGAGGTGGTGATGGTGGCAGCAGTATTGTGGATGGAGTATTATCCTTGTTTGATCCAGATCAGATGACAAAATCAGGCAAAAAGCTACCAAAGAAGTATGTCAAGAGTGTCAAGGAGGTGGTTAAGAGCCTGCGTGAATCCTTCAATGAGGACACAAAGGACAATGCAAAATTTCGGAGGAATGCAGATTCCGCAAAAGAGGCGATCCGTGGGTACTTGCAAGACTGGAGGGGTGCAAAAGTTGTTGCAACTGAGGTCACCACTGAACCTTCTCCTTCTTAACAGTGTATGGTTTAGTGACATCATAAAAGAATTTTGGAAAATATTCTTTGTATTTTGAGAGTGCTATTTATTCCTTTGAACCTGCCTGGAGCTTTGCCAGTGTGCATTCACTGAGTGTAGTGCACTACTTACCAGCCTTGCAGAGTGAGTTACACTCCATCATACACTGCTTTTTCCCAAAAAATTCGGAATTCTTTGTAAAGGGTATGACACCTACACACAAAGCCACACAGGTTCTCACCCCTGTTCACTCAGGCTACTGCCCGTGTTCAAACCTGTGAAGACCCTCTTGTAGTGCCGTACCCTACAACATGTTCAATGGAACAGTGGAGGTATCCTTCTAACTATCTTTCTGACTCCATTTGTAAAAGATGCTTGCCTAAATTGGAGTATGGATGTGGGCCAGGATTCTTACATTGCATTGGAGAGCGCATTTCGCATTCTGGGTGAGTTCTACTCAAAGAAAGGTCCACAAGCTGCTTTACCAGAAGACATAAGAACTCGTGTATTAGAAGACCTTAGTAAAGCAGATGATTCTATCTGAGCATGTGTTGTATACCTTCAATTTCATCAGCATGTCATGGTTCCATTTGCATTTTCTTGGTCATGGTTGTGTGAAATTTGTAGGCCATACATTGCCCCATTTGGAAGCCATACAAGGATTCCAAAATATTTGGTTCATGTCTAAGTTGTAAGCTATTGGGCTTTGGTAGCTTTTAGGGCGATAGTTTCAAGAGTCAATAGACTCTGGCAATGTTCTTAGTTCTTCTTACTTGAAAGCTCATAGGGTGGCTTTGCAAGGGGAACAATAACACATCTGTGTAGAATGTTACAGCACCCGTGACCTTTTCTACATATCTCTGAACTCCTTCGATGCTCCTCATGTGTGTCTCATGAGGCCCAAGTGAACATTAACTAAATTCTGCGAGGCAACAAAGACCTGACAAAAGCAGCAGGACCGTATATTGAATGGCCAGCAAAACTGTTAGCCAAGGCTTTGCTATGGGGTAGATTCTTGAAGGGGATGTCGGTGAGGTGGGATGAGCAGCTGGTGTGAGAAATTAGACTGGAAAATTGGTTGTGATTACATCCTGTACTCTGCATGTTCAATTGCATCTCCAGTTCTCTGCCATTTACTAGTATCACCCTTCATAGTATGCAAGGAGAGGAGATTGGGTGGAGATTGTGTTTTGACATGTAGGGAGCACAGAAACTTGGGAGGTCAAGAAAAGGTATGATGATAACATGTGGATGCTTGAGATTTAGATCACAGGATCTTGACATCATTACTAGTACTTATGCTTTCCACTGTAACCCTGGTGATTGCTGCATAAAGACATTGCTGTGAAAGTTCTTTATTAGCATGATAGGTTTTGTGTTTTTTGATTTTGTAAGGTAATATTGGTCTTTGTTGGCTTTGGTCCAGTTGGTGCTGAGGCTAAAACTTCACACATAGTTTTGAAGGTGCTAGTGGAGAAGCAATGCTGGGCATGCTTCTGCTGTCTCTTGTTCATCCTGAAGGACCTCAACAATTTTGCTCTAGGCGTGGTGTGAGGTGAGACAATACATTCTCCATTCACACAGCACACAGGGTCTTCATGGGAGGCTCTTCTCAAATGTTGAAGATGGCTGGTGCATGCAACCCAATAATCACTGATTCACCCCCAAGAAGCCATAAACACATTCTTCAATACAGTTGGCACCTGCTATACCTAAGCAAAAAAGTCTACAAAAACTCCAAACAGGTTATGATATGTAAAACACCTTCATCAGATCAAGGACAAATACATGCACAAATTTCTGGTCATTTTCCATCCATGGGAAACACCTCCAAAATCCAGATGAGATACAGCATAAGGTAAAGGGTTGAAGCCATTTCATTTGAGGAACTGACAAATGTTCCAACAATTCTGAGGTGCCAATTTTACAGGTAAGGGGAATTACATCCCTGTTTCTATTTTGACCTAGAGAGTTATGCATCAGATCTGCACTAGACTAACTGAACCTTGCAGACTCTTCTTCCTGTCAAGGAGAGAGATGCAAATCCAGCAAAGCTCATACTGTATACACCTCCTGGGCTTCTTGCCCTATGTAAGATGGGATAACATCAAGAACTGAAAAACATACATCGAACATTCAATCAATGAAACTATCCAAAGCTTTTGCAAGCAATTTTGAATAGTAGCAATTGAGAGATTTTGGAGGCAAGGTAAGGGATTGTGTGCTTTGAGTCTCCTTCCAAAGCTCTGCACATCGTCTGGAAACTATGGAAAAACTACTCTGTACTGGAAACATAAATGAGTTCAAACAAGAAAAATGCTCGAAGCTACAGACCAGCAGGTCCCTACTGCTGCCACCCAAAAAATATTGGAAAAAGAAAAGAGAGATTATGTACAGATGAAAAGCACAGTGAATGTGCAGTTGGGATGTAATGATGGAGTGAAGAATCATGTTGCAAGATGATCCCACAACAACTCCTGCTTCAAGGTGAGCTTGGCTTCAGCACTTCACATTTTTTGACATGTCACTTAACTGGATTCACCATCAGAGTAAACAGCAGGCAACTAAGCCTTGATTACATGGCATTGGTACCATGACACTACTATCGGAGCTGAAATTGGTTGCCAGTTTCAAATATAGCAGTTGTGAGGTTGTTGTGAAGTTCTTCATATGTGTCATAATCAGGAAGAATAAGTTCATTGAAACATGTGTGAGCCTGTAAGAAAACAAAAAAACTTAATAAGCACAGAGCTTCTTGATTGGACAACAAAATGTTGAAACCTGATACGATTTCCAGTTAATCTGAATTTCTAGCATTGCGTGTACTAGGATACTCAAATCTAACAAAGATTACATGAGAATACTCAGTGAGACATCATCATCTTGGGCCCTGCAGTACGAGTGTATAATATTACCTGTGGAAGCCTGGTAGAGTCTGATACACGCACAATGTGGAATGACCTCAAACCTTCACTACCACGCAGTCCCTGTAGCAAGCATGACTCCCATGTCAAGCCATTTGTAGTGGGAAGTAAATTGCTGTTGACAGCATAACACAATTGGAGAAAATTTCCTGGAGTATTTGGAGGGCACCTTGTATCCATGAATTTCAAGCCCAAAAAAGAGGAGAGTTCTTACACCTCCTTCAGAGTCAGGGGATCTTACACCTACTTAGAGGTGTAAGATCCCTCCCACTCTTAAGGCATAGATGTAAGAACCCTCCCCCTCCTATGCCCCGTGCTATATGTATGTTCAGGTTCATGATAATGAGGCTGATGTTTTCTCATGCTTTATGATGGGTAAAGCCAACTGGTGGCCCATCTGGGGCTTTACACTACACAAGACCTATTACATGTTTATTCTGTACCAAGAGACCTAGTCTTGGTCTTGGCATCCTCTGACCTCAACGTTGGAAGAAGCTGGAAGCCAAATATCTCAAGTTGCACAAACTTGAAATTATCTTTATCAGTAATCATCATTCAAGTCAACCTAGATGAACTGAGAGATGATTCAATAACTAGGTTACAGATCTGAAAAGGTCTGAAAGTACATCAGAAAAACAAAACAAGAGGAGAGTCCTGGGCTATAAAACAGAGGAAAAACTGAGCATTGTCAACACAAGTTTGAAAGGTCATGGGTTTGCAGTCCTACAAGTTAATCCACATGTGTTTAAGATCTTTCCTGAGAAAAGATCATTGCTCAAACCCAGATAAGATAGTTTCAGTATGGGTATATCGACAAGTTATAAATCACAGGGGTTGTACAAAATTTGAGAGTACCTTAAAACCTTCAGGAAAAGGGACCTGTGTTCCACCACCCAACGGAAAGAAATGCATGTGAGGAAATTGGTGAGAAGCAGATAATAAATTTTCCACTGGGGGGAAAAAACATAACGATTTAGAGAACATGCTAAATCTTAAGAAGATAGGGTCAGCTGAAACAACTAACATTCAAATTGCAGGTATGAGAGTCGTGATCAGATGCTATCTGACTCCTGTATGAGAAGCCCAACTACATGGCTCCTGTTCCCAGGCCATCATACCTTTGATGTGCCAGTTACAAACTGTAGTAGCCGAGCTCTCATTTCTTGGTCCCAAGACTCCACCAACTGCAGCACAACGAAAACAACCTTTTCATCAGATGAATGATTTTTCCTCCAAATTGGGACCAGGCTAAACAAGAAAAATTCTCTGTATGCAGCACTGATAATTTTTGTAAACCCATCTAAAGTTTTGAAGGTGCTTCACAATGCATGCCAGTAAATCTGAAAAGAAGTAACAAAATTTGAGAACAAGTTCAAAGTATGATAGCCTTCAAAGGGAGGAGGGCTAAAAAACCTTTACCAGCCAGAACCATCTGATCACATGGCAATTGGAGGTGTCACTGTAGCCTGCTTTGTAAACGGTGTTTTTCCTCCTGGGGAAGTAAAAATCAAAGAAAAACACAGAAGGTTCATACTGTGACCCAATTATAGAGAATCCTTTTTAACTATATATGCTTATAAGGTATGGTAATCAAAAAGGCATCCACTCTCCCTCAGTAACCTTAGACCTTCAACACAACAAACCAGCTGAAATTACTTCTACTACAGGAGAACAGTTCATTCTATGGCAACTCCTCACTTCTCAATGAACCCCAAGTAAGGGTTAGGAAATCAGAAAACACACCAATCATCAGTATCTATGGTTGGAAGACCCCCGATAAGCCATTCAAGCTCATTCTCATCAAAGTGCTGCAAAGAATAGCAAACACATAATGTATCAAAAAGCCATGCACACCATTTTGTGTGATTAACCTTAAGATACTTCAAGCTCAAATCATGCAAAGACTTGCTCACTTATATTGGCAATACTATTCTCCCTACCAGACAATAGTAGACACTTCTTCAAAATTTCCTCAGAGAGCACAAAAGGTGGCTAATACATGACATCTGACAGAACTTCAAGATTTGCTCCAGAAGGCCACATTGTATAAACAAGTACTAGGTTCTGTTTAAGTTTGCTTGTTTCAAGATTTCAAAGAGTCCAAACCTGTAAGAGAACTGGATCAACAACACGGGCCAATCCAGTGCGTAGTGCTTGGAACTGAGGCTCCACACTCTCTGTCCAAAGATATTCAGTTGTAAGCACACCCCCACAACACTCCCTTTCAATTCCAGCACAAATCTAAAGAAGCCTCCGAATGGAAAGAAAAGAAATCCATATGAAGGAAAAGACACCTAGTTAGAGAGAAGCCTCATATGAGCAAAATCAATATCTGATATCAGGAACTAGCCAGTCCACAGAACAAACACTACAGGAAGAATCTGATGAGCTCCAACTGCATGACAAGTAATATTGTCTGCTTAATCACAGCTGATTTACTGTGATAACTTCAGGATCTTACACTTGAGCATGTAATGCAAACTACAGTTATACAAATGAAGTTCATATGCATTAGAGAATAAAGAGGCAAACATAGATGCCACACCTTTGAGGCGCCAACTGGCCAAGAGATCTACATATTCCCGCTTGTTCTGTTCAGTCACCACCATCTCTTTGCCCTTCTCCTTGAGCTGCCCCAAGAGAACAATAACAATCACTTTGTCAACACAAGGTCAAACCTACTATTACACAAGGTCCTGCCCATTGTTATCATAAATCCATCAGTTGAGAAGACAACTTCATGAGGCCAATTCCAAGAGAAAATCTTCTACACCAAGTGGTGTGTAGAAAAGATACTGGTCATAAAGTCCTCATTGGAAATTCAGTGGTAATCACACACACAAGTGAAAATGATTATTGTGGAGGTGCTCCAGATGGAAAATGCATGAACACACAATTTCGGTAACAAGGGTTTGCTATGAGAGGGGGAAGGGGATCATTGTTGTAACTACAAACCTCAATCTCCTCATATGCACCAAAATTCTCTTTATCTACTGAGAAGGTCAAACTCAAGTCAATCCCTTCCAGTTTGTTCTCCAACAGCTGCAAATCAATCAATGTCTTAGGTAAACCTTTCCACCCCAAAGCTTCAACTCAAAAAAATCAAGATTCCTTCCACAGACCATTAGATCCAAAGAGAAGGTAATTATTCATGCCTCTAGTCCTAGGATCACCCAACAAATTTCTACTCTGCACAATCCATGTTCTATTGCAATCAATATTTTGTACAGCACTGCAGAGTGAAATCCTTCATAGGTGAGATTTATCCAACAACTTAACACTCCCACACAATTTGCCATGCCCTACCCCATACTTCTACCAATACACAAAAAAGTCCAAAAGAAAAATAAAAATCACAGAAGATTAGAAACATTTAGATTTGCTCTCTACCATGGGAAGTACAGGAAAAAAAAAGAGCACTAAAGCCAGTTAATGCAAATTAAATGGGTAAAGACTGCCAAAAGAGAAAGAGAAGTAGAAGTACCCAGCAAAGGCTCTTGTAGAACTGCACATCCACTGAGGCCATATCATGGTAGGTGACAGGTTTGTCAAGTATGCGCTTATATACAAGCCTAGTAAAATGGGCGTCAAGGAGACATCCATCCAAAAGAGCTTTCCCAACTATTGTCCCAATGAACTGGAAAAAATCCAAGTGATCAGGATTTACACCCGAATTTTGATTAATTTGGAAAGTGTAGTCATCTGCCGCACTGAGTGTGAAGAGTGCATATTGAGGGTTGAAGATCTCCTTACTAAGCACACTGTACCAATCACGTGTGACTCCTCCATCATCCCTGCCGACCTCACCCACAAAGTGCACAGAGAGAGGATTCCGCAAATCATCGTCACTGATTGTAGCAAACTGCAAAGAGTCATCATCCCAAGTTCTTCATGAGTATCAATGACCATCAACCTTTCTCCCTTCAACACCCAACCCACGAGATTGTTCTCCTTTTTCAAATGCACTTTAACCAATCCTGCCAATCTGAAATTCTGGCAAATCATGCAGATAGTTGAGAGACATTCTTTTTGCCCATGACAGTCTCCATCCTTCAGGATGCAAAGGGAATGGACAAGTTTTCAAGCATCAGTTCTTTTTCCAGATTATGCAGCAGAGAACCTCCTCTCCCTGTCAGCAAACAATGACTCCCAAGCTTTGAATATCCTAATGCATCTTACAATATGGTACTTGTCACCACAGATTCCAGAACTTCATTAAGAGAAGCAAGTCCATTTTCACAATTGAAATACAGCAACTGGAATTCCTAGGCCAACCTGTAGATAGGAGTCCTGGAAGACATGATCTCGCCTCACCACAATCTGTAGTAACCTCCGTTCACTTCTTGGTGGGGAGGGTTCTGCCTTACCCCCATCTCGGCCTTTAGAAAGCTCCCTGTCAAGATTAGTGAAAAAAAAAGTGAAGAATTCAATTTTCATGTCTTTGAGTAGTTTTGAGTCAAAGATCATGACACCAGCATTCTTATGCACAATCTGTTGCCGTAAGCCAGTTGACATGAGAAAGATCCCAATGTTTCCAAGGACTTGTGCTTCAAAATCACTCCAAGTTTCCTCACACTTGACCTCTGTCAACCGAGTAACCTTTCTCTTCCACTACAGAATAACTGTGATGGGAAATCGTAGACAAGTGCATCAATTCTAAAATCTTAACCAACCTAAACTGTGCCCTGACCACTATTTGATTGCTAAGAACCAGACCTCCCAAAAGACCAGAGTAAGATTAGAAATTTCTTTGCTATACCTTGCAAGCCACTCACGCTTCATTCTAAAAATTGAGCCGATGCTTAAGTGGTCTTTGAGATCCTCAATGGACTTGATGTTTGGGAATTCAACTCCTGCTGAAGAGACACGAGCAGCCCGGCTGCTGTGCAAGCTGTCAATGCGCATAGATGGGGCTGGCAGTACTGTAGGTGGGACTGACACAATGTGATCATTGATAGACAGCTGTATTGCAGCTGCTAAGTCTGCAGCTGCACCCAATTCCCCATTTCACCCAAATACACTTCAGCTGCTATAACAGGTTTATGAAGGAAAAGAACCCACCAAAGACAGTTGGATGCCCTAATCCACATGTAGACAGGAGACAAAGCATTAATTACTAAGCAATCTCAAACCCATAAGCAAGTTCCATGGACTGTTAAAATTCGAATCTCCAATTCTTTAAGTCGTGAAGTGAATTGTAATGATCATTTATTGCAAAGTCACAACAACAGATTTTTTTTGGGCCATTTTCATCTGAGCAAGTTGGTAAATGGTGACCACCAATCTTAACAGGTCTTTTTGTTCCCCAACTGCTTCCCTGATAGGTACCCTTGGTTACTGGGTCTTTCCTTGTCCTTGGGCACTACTGGATCTTTTCTGCTTCTTACAGCAAACTGCCAAAGCTTCCACATTCAAATAAAATGAGGCAAAATGATATGACAGAAAATCCCATGTCTGGTTTTATGTTCCATGATTTCACATGATGCAAAACAAGCAGAGCTTATTGCTTACTAGTGACTGAGCTCATAAGAGCCTCAAAAGATTGTCACTGTCTTCAATCCCGATAGGCAAGCAAGCACGTCAGTTGGTCACAATTCTTGAACAACTCAGACTCAATTCAACACAAAACAAGCAATTGCAACAATGGCACAGATGATGCGCACAGATCCGTGGAGTAAGAAGAGAAATTGAGAGACCGGAAGGGGAAAAGAGGAAGAATCAGAAAGAACATGGTGATGATGGTGCGGCATGAGGAAAAGGAAGGCAAGGCAAAGCAAACCTTCGCGGCGGCGTTGCATTCGCCGTCTGTGCCAGGAACATACTGCCAGCACTGATACCATCATCGCCGTCGACATCCACGCCCATGCTAAAAGAAACAGAGGCTGCAGCAGCATCACATGTGCCACAGAAGAAGAGGAGCTTCCTCCTCCCCCTGGTGGCCGCTGTTCTACTCCCACCATGCTCCTCCGTGTCTTCTCAACTTCCCTGCGTCCGATTCTCCAGACTCTTCTTCCCCTCCTTCTTCTTCTTCTTCTTATTCTTCCACGCCGCCCTGCACCTCCAAAAACCTGGAACCGCAAAACCTCTCACTCACGAGCCAAATATCAAATCCTTAAAGCAGCAGCGGATGCACAAATCCTTCCTTTCCATGTCCTCTCTAGCGGCTGTCGTTGCCTGAGCCGCATTCCTTTTCCGCTCGAGGCTTCCTTCTTTCTCCAGAACCTATCCGGCTTCTTCTTCTTCTTCTCCTCTATAGTATAGTCAGTCGGCGCCCCAGCATCCTTCTTCCCCCTTTCTGTACTGTTTCTCCCTCTTCTTCTTCTTCTTCTTCTTCTCTTCCAGTTCTGCAGTTCCCTTACACTTTCTCGCCTATTACAACTCGCTTCCACCGCCACAAACAAACAAACAAACAAACAGTTGACGCTTTTCAGTTCCTCGGATCCTTAACAACACCAGCAGCATGCACTCTTCTATGTGCACCGGGTACTAATACTACAACAACAACAACAATTAGTAATAGTAGTAGTGCTCTGTAGGTGATCAACCATGGAGATGATCTCTTGCTAGGTTTCCTGAGGCTCTGCCTTTGTGTGTGTGTGTGGGGGGCTCTCTTCTTCTTCTTCGGCTTCGTTTGCAACCGATACTTGGTCAAATGAGACAGTATCCGTCTCTAAAAATTGCTCTAATTCCCGTGGAGGAGAATCAAGACGGCAGAGAGAGTGGAGATCTGAAGCCGTCGCTCCACAATCTCTCGACCTGCATGCGTCTAGAGCTCTGTCATGTTGCTGATTCTCGTGTGTATCTTGTGTCTCTGTTCTCTCTCGGCTCTCGCAAAGCCTCAGTCAGGGGTGCTCTGTATCAGGATCTCAACGAGAACCTAAATGACATCCTCAAAATTTCACGACATCTCCAGTTGCTCCAGTACTTACTACCCTATCTATCTTGTTAACCTGTTAACCTAACCCAACCGGCGAGTAAGGTGGACTGGGTCATTAACCAGGTCCTGAAATAGAGGACTTGAAATCTCAGCAGCAGGGGGGTAGTCAGTATGTCAGGATCTCAACGAGGTCCTAAATGACATCCACAAATTTCCACAACATCTCGACTCGTTCCTGTACCTGTTCTATGTTGTTACCCCAACCGGTGAGTGAGGTATGCACCCAAAACCTAACCAGGCCTTGAAGTACAGAGCTTGAAAACGCAGCAGCAGGGAGGGGGTGGTCTGTATGTCTTTCAGGACCTCAACGAGGTCCTAAATGACATCCTCAAATTTTCACTACAACATCTCCTTCTGCTCTAGTATCTTATACATTGTTTTACCCTAACCCAACCGGTGAGTGAGGGATGGACCGGATCCTAAACCAGGTCCTGAAGTACAGTGCTTGAAGTCACAGCAACTGGGTGGGGGGATCTGTGTATGTCAGGATCTCAACGAGGTCCTATACGACATCCTCAAATGTTCACTACAACGTCGCCAGTTGCTCCGGTACCTCACACAGCTTAAGCCCACAGGTGAGTAATAAGGGACGGACCACATCCTAAACGAGGTCCTGAGGTAGATAGAGGTCTTGCAATCGAGCTCCTGAAATCTAGAGGTCCGGTTCTCCTCCGCTCGCATGCTTAAGGACCTCGAATCCGGCTCTAAACGAGGTCCTAAAATGGAGCTACTGCTCTCTGGCTCTTTCCCGTTCAGTACCTCGAATCCGGCTCTAGACGAGGTCCTGAGATTGCCCAAGTATTCTTCGAGGTCCTGAAACGGGACGGGCAAAAAAGTCACGGTCAATAATACTGGGGGAAAAAACAAAAAGTGAGAAAACTTTGTTTTTAATTATGAGAGGGGGAAAAAGAAAAACCCTATAACCTAGGTTAGGTTATTGGTTACCTAAGTTGGTTACCTTTTTATTTCTTTTTTCTTATTTCTTTGTTTTGGGGAGGAGGGGAGAGTTGCATTGAGAGGCTCCTTTTTCTTCTCGGTCCCACCTCTTTGTTATAAGAAGAAATGACCCACAATATTATGGACTTATGTGTCGGAAAATGCCGGAGGAGGAGCAGCAGGGTGTTCCCGACATGAGCATGGAAGCCGAGGGGTGCTTATTTTGGGAACACCCCACTCCTTGGACATTACCGGACGTAAAGCACTTGTAAAAAAAAAAATATTTCCCCTTCCCACCCATAATATACCACCGGGTATCCTATCTGTAGTATTTTTCAAAACATCCCACTCTTTGCCAATGGGAAAGGTGCCCTCCAGTTAGTTACATTAGAAAAAAATTGTGGGTGGTTTACAGTGCCATATGGACTCCTAGTGCTGGGGCTTCCTTTGGGCTCAAAGGAATCAGCAAAACTAATGATCTGCTAGAAATTTTGCAGTGTATCTGGAGGTAGCCTTATACAGCATATTTTTTCATCCAGGAGCAAGGGAGGCCATCGCCTCGTGTGCCCTTATTTTGGTAAATACCCTACCCTTGAGTGCTTTTTGAGTGTGAACAAACTCTCGTCACCAACTTTTTGCGCCTCAAAATTGGGATGCTTTTTCAAGCTTTTTGGTGGCTTATTTTTAATAACTTCCAAAAGGAGGAAACTATGGGCCTAGTCGACTTTCCCAGGCACCCTCCTTTCTCTGTATTCAATTGTTTTTATTTCTAGTTTTCTATTTCCTTCTTTTTTATACAATTGAAAATCCTACCACTTTCCACACAGATCCAAAACCACAACTCCAAAATCAATTATAAGTGGTATTTAATATATTTGGAATGGGAAAAAAAAATTCCTTCAGAGTTAAGGTTTTGACGTGTTTTGTTGAAAAACCCTAGTGCAAGCAAAAGCTTTCTACGCTATGTTTCATTTTGTTGTGTGAAACAAGCAAAACAAGCTTTTCAAACTCAAAGAAAATAGGAGTAAAATGTTCTCCTCTCTCCCCCCAAAAAATCTTCTACCATGGAATGAATCCAGTGACTTTTGTTTCCACAAAATTTGTCAGTTTTTCTGACAAATAAAATGTGAAGTTTTTGGAAAATTTCATTTCTAGTCTAATATAGACTAACTTTGCTATTTTTTTGCGAAAATTTCACCAAATTTTAGAATTCAAAAAATTGAAAAAAAAATCATGATTATAATTTTTCATATGTTCACAATTACCTTAAGTGTTCCCCCTCATGCTTAACAATGGGTAAGATGTAAGACCGGACCCACGGGTTGGCAATATTCCAAAATGTGGGGCCGGACTCATATTTTGTGAATGCCCCACAACCCTGGGGCCGTACCCCACATAACACAAAGGAACATGAAGAGCAAGCCATTGTAGATATTGCATGGTGCTATTGATATGCATTTGTGTGCACTCATGTGACAAATGCAACACCAAGAGAACTCTCTTTGCAAGTTGCAAGCTTTTCAACACATGAAGAGAATCATTACTAAGCAATACATATGTCAGTTTTGAATTCATTACAAACTGACATTCGTAGTAGTAGCCCATGACGACTACATCAACTGGAAATTTTTAATTCATAGCAATGTCGGGGACATACATGCTTGTTGCCTTGAGGCGCCGTACAAGCCATACGATCAAGTAAAAGGTGACAAATATGGTAGCTGACATTGTGGAGTTTGCCTTGCTATTACCTCCTTACATGGGGACTTACCTATGTGATGAGCTTGATAAAGACAACTAGGCTACCGGGTGTAGCTGCTATCCTCTTAGCTAAAGAAGGTGTAAAAATACACGAGGTCCACTTGTTGGTGCAAGTGGTTACATTAAATTTTTTTTTCTCTATTATTATTATTATTATTATTATATTTCATATTTCATTACTTGTAATATAATTAACAATTTGAAGAACTTAACAGCAATTTTAAAAAATTGCAAACTAAACCAAAGATTGCAAAAGAAGGCCATAAAATGAAATACCTACCAAATAAAATGACAATAGATCTTTGAAAGAAATGAAATATAATTTCATTTGCCTCCCCTTACCCGCTAGAGCTTTTAAGTTCAAGATCCTTTTTAAAGCTAAATCCTAAGGTATCAACACCTCAATATTAGATAAGCGAAACATGGCTTTTTAAAATTTCAAATCAATGGAGAAAGCAGAAATTCACTTTATTTCAATCTTTTTAGATGCCATTTGGAGTGGTGGGCTCGAAAGGGCATGCTGAGGAAGGAAGGA
>Ga0209208_10001560_pt1 | contig 32450 bp, 34 predicted proteins | sample S1TSphfallax_3_FD_187694 | JGI IMG/M metagenome (GOLD analysis project Ga0209208, IMG submission 187694) | Host-associated microbial communities from peat moss isolated from Minnesota, USA - S1T2_Fd - Sphagnum fallax MG (SPAdes) (version 2) | ecosystem: Host-associated > Plants > Peat moss >...
TTTTTTTTTTAATTTACATCTTTTTCTCTTCTTTATTTTTAATTCTGGTTTATTGAAATCATCAACAAGTGTGATTTATTCCTAATATGGAAACATGGAAAAACAAGAGCAATAATTTTTTTCTTGCCTATTCACCAAGAACAAAATTAATATCAATCCTCCATATAAAATCGGAAAGGAAAAAGTTTCAAAAATCAAAAATATATACTTGTTCAAAAATATAAACTCCAATAGTTAGCCAAAAAAAAAAAAAAAAAATCCTTTTCATCATCCTCAAAATCCTCCTATTTGTACCAAATCATAGTGATGTTAAATAATCATTAGCATGTACAAATTCAAAATCAAGTTCTAAGAATTATTGTTACAAGTTTAAATCAACATGTTTTGCTAACACCAGTTATTATAACATACCGGTTATTAGGTTCACATAAAAAACCAATTAACTTGAGGACTTGTTATCCAATAATAATCAAAATAATCTCAAAATAATACTACCTCATTAGTTACTAATTAATAACAACTAATTACTATGTACATAACTTAAAAATTGGGTTAACATGTTTTCACTTATGAAAGTGAACATAATAAAATTTATCCAATGTGGGCCATGTTCTATCAATGGCCCAAAATTCCCAAAATTTTGACTTTTTGAAACATTTTACATTATAATAGAGCATTTGGTTCTTGTCACATTCATATATTTTATACATATTAGCACATAAGGTGTTTGTTGTAAAAATCTTGGGCCAAAACAATTGTTTAAACATTTTTTTTTCATGAGACAAAGCCCTAGAATTTTCTCAAGGACTTAGTAGGAATCCTTAAATTTGTTCAAATTTAACATTCTATGCATAAAATAATAGCATTGTAATGTATATATTTACGAATAAAATCAAACTTTCAATATGAATGTGTCATTAAGTTTCAACATGTTTAAGTGAGGGGGTCTAATGAATATAAAGTGAAATAATCCTTTTGGGTACCCCAACCATGTTGTGACCCTAACATAAAATATAACCACATTTTAATAAACATTTTTTCTAACATACTTAAGTGACCTATTCAACCTACCTTAGGTCACCTAAGTTATTTAAGCACCTACATAAAGGTTACTTAAGTTACATAGGGGTTTACCTATTGAGGTTTACTTGGGCATAAATATTTTTGGGTGAACCCACTAAAAATATCACCCCTTCATTTTATTAAACTTATCAAACTTTTAAAAAATCATAAAAAACACTTAAATGAGGTTTTTCACTAGAATGTTGTAATAATTACATTAATTAGGTTGTGTAGAAATTGAATATTTAATTACATAAAAATATTTTTTTATTTTGATGTTCTTAATCATTGCATTAAAAAACGTTTCCAGAGTGTCATAAGGTTTTCGTTTTTTGAACCTTTTGGTTAGGAACATGTGCGTTGTAGTGTTAGGAACAACCATGTGTCCTAATTTCTCCTTGTGTGAATTGTTGGCATGTGTTGCATATGTTCTGAAACATGGATGTACAAATCTTCTGAAACAAGTGTGCATGTAGGAGTGGATGTATGTGGACTACAACATGTTTTCGCCTCAAAATAAACACTACTAGGAACAATTGTGTGCTCCAATGTTAAGATCCAATACATGGCGCACACCAACAAATGAATGCCTCTACTATTTGTTACATGATTAGTTTGAGATCATGTGTGACCTTGGATTATTTCTTGTTTACCAAGACCAACAAATACCTAGAAGAACACCATGATGTTTTGTCAAAACTAAAAAATGGGAGGAGTTCAAAAAATTAGAACTTTTGGGCATCAAATTGTTTCAATAAACTAAATCTATGATGATCTTGTATAAGAGATTTGTTAAAAGGTACTTGCCCTTTCTTCTTTTAGGACGTTTACATGATGTAATGTCTACTGTATCAGAAGGCCTATGTTTAGTCCAACCTGATTGAGTTATGTTTGATTCCGAACTCCAAACTGATGTTTGCTTCAAATTGCCATTTATGAACTCCTCTGTGCTCACACATAATTATTGCAATAATCAACACAGAGGGTCAATTCATTAGCGACTACAAACTCCAACCTTCGGTAGTTGTGTTTTTAAGGGTCAACATTTTTTTAATATATATTATAAGCACCTCAATTGTCAAAACCAAAATCTTCAAGTTGACGAATGGTACACACTTTAACTCTTGCATCCATCATCTATAATATATAAACATTGAAGTTCTTCTATGGATGATCATGGAAACCTTGGTATCACTTATATGCTTACTATCACCTTTTATCTTTGTACACTTGAGGTTCAATTTTAGAAGCTAGCCTTAACATGGAATTTTTCTAATGTCACTCCATTAGCACCTTTTACTATTTAGTTAGAAGTCATTTTGCTTATTAAAAGTCTACCCAACACCCAATGTCATTTTCTTAAAAGCTTCCTAGAATAGACCAAACACCTAGGTCCTTTTGTGAGCATAGTGGTTTTTTTTGGACCACCCAATGTCATTCCTTTAATAGTATTCACTCCTTTTTCCAATATTGATCGCGCTTCTTATTATAAACCCAACACCCAAGGTCCTTTGATTAGCATTGTGGCTTCTTTTCCACCACCTAGTGTCATTCCATTAATAATCTTCATTCCCTTTTCAGTACTAATTATGCTTCCTACAACTTTATGCAACACCCAAGGTCCTTTGCTTAGCGTTGTGGCTTCTTTTCCACCACCTAGTGTCATTTTATTGGTAGTCTTCTTCCTTTCTAATACAAGTTATGCTTCTTAGAGTCTACCCAACATTCAAAGTCCTTTTCTTAGCATTGGGCTTCTTTACCATGTCATATCATATTAGTTTGAACTCTTTTTTTGATATTCAATGTGCCTTCTACAAGTTAAACCAACATTTCAAATCCTTAAAATTTTCACAAAGCTTGTTGTAGCATATATTGATTCCATCCAAAAGACTGTTCCATAGATGTGGTTCTTTAACCTATCATTTTAAAATTAAACATGTCTTGATACTAGACAGTGCAAGTCATATTTGTAACAAGGATAGAAAAATGATATTTGCAAAAAGGCTTGGTAGGACATTGATGGTGATGATATGAATGTTGCATTCATGGATTTGAACAATGGGCATGAAGTTCCAAATTTGGAAGGAAGTTTAGTCATTCCACATGTGGATGGACCATATTTAGGTCCAATAGATGATGAAGCTCAAGCAAAACAATTAAAGAGGGAATAAATGCGGAATTGTAAAAGGGCATCATGAGCACAATCAGTTGTAACAAATGAACTAAGTTTGAGCAAGAAGTGGTTTTAAAGGTCCTTTGTGCGTGTTTTTCAAATCATACATTATTGTAGATCCTCTTCATCTATATTGCAAGTTGTTTTGAATAGACCTTATTAATCTTTTATAATAGAGAACTAAACTAGATCTTCCAAGGTACCTTGTAAGTGTTTTGTTGGTCCTTTCTTACTACTTCAATGGTCCTTTGAACACCCCCTCTAATTGCTTTGTAAGGTCTTCTATAGGCCCTACATGTGAGCCTACATATGTGCTTTATAGGTGAACAATTGTTGGAGGTCCTTTTCATACATATTGTAATTGTTGCAGAAGGTCTTTTGATGGTCCTCTCCAATTAAATCTTGTCTACAGTCCTTGCACACTTTTAAAGTATAATATGAAAAGACTAACTTGCATGTTTTTTACATCAATTGTTATAGGTCCTTTTCGTATCCATCATGATGGTCATTTTGTTGGGATATTGTTGGTCCTTTTAAAGTCCTTTATATGTTTTTTGTACATCAAATAATATATATTAATCCTATGTTATATTATTGCACTTGTGTTGTTGGGGTCCATTGTGCATATAGTTTTAATCTATGATTGATTATAGTAATATTTATGGTGCAGTAAAGGAAATAGGTCTAAGTAAGAAACACGGCTCAAGGTCCTTATCTAATGGGTCAACAAATATTTTAAAATGCAATGTGTTGTTATTGCTAGGGGGGAGATGCGATCAGTTTCAATGGTGTCCAGAGGTTGTGCTTTATAACTTGTTCATATGTTATCTAGTCATGATCTGGCCTTCCAACATAAGGTCCTTGAAATGATGCTTTATCATAAGCTAGTGAAGCCAATGCTACCCACCTATCTATCCAACATTAAGGAGACAAAGAGTAATCACCTAATTGTTCAAAGTATAAAATCCGGTGTACCTACTCATCTAACCAATGGATGTTCAAGCAAACATTGTGCTACCAAAGAATTATTAGGGACTTTGGCGACAACAAAACATGCAAATGGTAGGAAGGTTGCCAAAAACCTTGGCTTGGATTGGCAATGTATTTATCAAACATTATAATAATGCTTCTTCATTGATGATGGTTTGTTGGATTTCTAATATGAGTCAAAAAAGTGGGAGGGGTTAAATGCATTTTCCCCACAAGTAAGACAACTTATTGTGGATTAGTGGACCGATGAGACAACTATATCTCCTGACCGTAGAAAGATTTGCAAGAAGAGAGTTGGGACTAAACAAATCATAGAGCACTCCACTCATTTCTTGCAAGTTTCCTAAATGAATGACTTATTATTTCAACTATAATTTTAATTATTGATTGGAATGCTACAAAGTGGGCTCTAAATGTTTGATGGGATGAATGGAAAATAAAACTTTCATATGCTTTGGTTTAGGGTTTTACTAATGAATTAATCTACTTGTGAGTTTAAGTTCTACCCACAAGCTTCGCCCCATTCACTTACTTGACTTTAATTTCTATAATTTATGTGTTGTAATTAAAGTTTTTCACTGCATTCAAGGAAAAGCATCATGATGTCATGGTTTAGCTCACAACATTTTCCAATTTGAAGTCTTGGTTCATGAAGCGCCAAAAGGAATGGAACACATTTTGTTGCAAATACCACACTGATCTTGTGGAGCTCAAAATTGGCCTCAACAACATGCGTTCCAAAGATGGAAGCACACATGCAAAATGTAATTGTCGGTGTGAGGGTGTTTGTTGCCCAATAGGTGTAGAAGTTGGATAGTGTTGTGCTTATCAACTATCTTTTCCAAGATTGATTGCATTGTGGAATTCAAATCTATGTCCCAAACCAAAGGTGGATGATTGGCATAAGCGTGATTGTCTAATGGGTGAATGCAATTTGTGTGGAATCAAAACCTTGAAAATCTACCCTATTGAACAAGTTCAAAGTACCTAGACAATGTAGTGGCAAAGATATACAAAGGTAGTTGTCAGACAAAAGGACAATGGGGATGCCTGCAAAATCATTCAACTTTAATATATGGATTCTTGAACCCCAAAGTTTTTGGAGTACCTACAACCCACAACTACATAGCAAAATGGCAAGATAAGGTAGAATTGCCATGCTTAATTTTTCCTTTTAGGATTTTTTAAGGTCCTTTGCAAATGCTTCATATGTGCAAGTTGTTTTATATAGGTCACCTAACATACAAGTTTAGTGTATTCTATAGGCCCTTTTGTTGGGATTGTGCTTAACCTTGACAAGGACTTTGAAAATCCTAAATCATTATTTTTCTTGTCTTGTATAGGTTTTTTAATACATGTTTTAGATCCTTTGCAAGTCCTTTTTCCAATCATGTGCAGGTCCTTTACATTTCCTTTTTCCATTCATGTGTAGGTGTATGTGTTTTAAGATTTATTTGTAAGCATGGGTAAGACATGGCATTTGCAATTAGATTTGATATAGGTTAATAAGGGTTTTAAATTGAAAGACGAGTTTACAAATTGCAACTTAAGAATAAACTAACTAGTATCACACCACATATAAATTTCCAATGATCTGGCATATTACCTATTATAATGTTTGGTTTTTTGATTCACTACCACATTTTAATCATAGACTGTTAACTTTCCACATAATCACCCCCAAAACCAAGCGTGTCATTGGATGCATCCTTAGGGTGTACCCCATCTAAACATGTACCTATTAAAGCACACAAGGGCATTCCAAACAGGGAAAAGGGCACACCACAAGGAAATAAGGGTATCCAAACCCATGAAAAGCCCACTGATGCAAATGAGGACAATGCAATTAAGGGGAAGGAACCCCAAGCAATCATAGGCACACCAACAAAAGATGTGGTAGCCCAAGCAACCAAGGATAGCAGATTGAAGGAGAAGGTGCAAGAAGCAAAGGCCACCCTACAAAATAGAAGCCACCACTAGTAAAGAAGGGTAGCCTAATGAAGGACAAGGCACCCAACCCATAATTAAAGGATCCATTGAAAGAGGTGGCATGCAAAGAAAAAAAAGGTAGTTTAACCGAAGAAAAAACAACAATGGATGTGGCTAAAAGCACCCCATCCAAAAACCAAAAATGAAAAAGGGTGAAGTGTGAGGCACCCAAGCAAAAACCCTTGACCAAACCCATTGGGCCCATTGGTGACCATGCATCTAAGAAGATGAAAGCTTGGGATGTTATTAAAAAGCAAACTAATTGCTCTAATGATGGGCTTGAGTTTGAAGAATCAAACCCTTGTGATGGATCAGATTTTGATGACGAATCGGATGGTAAGCCACTATCCAAATATGTTGTCCAAAATTAGCTACAAAGGTGCAGGAGTGGTCAAAGGACTCAATCCAGCCTATAAGTACTCGCACTAGAGGTGTAGAAACTTGTAGCACTACTATAAAAAAAATTAACATGGTACATCTTTGTTCGCTTTGACTGTGCAATTTTGAAGGCATTTTCATTTTTATAGTTAGGCACTAGATCTTTATGAGAAAAGCCAACCATTTGTATTGGTTGTGTAGCTAAATGACAACATTTTTCTAGGACTAACTTAATTGTAGTTTACATTTCAAAACTATAATCATTTGGTGACTTGTTTGTTACAATGGACATAAGAAACATGGGAACAATTTTGTGGATGGCAGTGGGGACAATGCTATAGGGGTTTCCTTGTAGATGGCAATGGATGTAGTCTCCTTGGCAATAGGACTACCATTTTGTACCCATTTTTGTAAATGCATAACTTTTTGTAACTTATATTGCTGGAATCAAACATGTATGATGTGGCAATTGGTAAGCACTAAAATCTAATATACAATTGATCAATGGGTATGAAATGTTTCATGTCCATTTTTGTAGTCTAAAACTTAACATTTCACATGTTTGGGCAACATCTTCATTGATCTTCATTGATTATAATCATTGTGATTATGTTAATATTCACATAATCAAAACAATGGTTTCACTAATACCATCACCATACATTTTTTGGTGATGGATCTCAACAATGCACCATGAACCTACTTAGAAGATTTGATTAAAACCTAGAGCTCCATCACCAATATTTGTATTAGCCAAACCAAACTGTATAGTTTGACAATTCACAATGTTACGTACCTAGTGCATGCCCACCTGAGTATGTGGGGAGATGGTCAATGCTAGACGAGACCTCATATTGATTAAAAAAAACCATTGTTGGCAAAGAACATCATTGCTGAAAAGGACCTGAACAATGTTGGGAAAGAACATCATTGTTGAAAAGTTTGAATATGTGTCCACATTACTAGAAAAGGACATGAGCACTGCTGAAAAGCCTTATGGGACATTATTCAAAAAGCATTAGAATGCTACTTGAAGGATTTGACCATTGCTTGAAAGGACTTCAATCCTAAAAAAAATTGGTCTTTTAGGATTAACTTGTTACAATGTTAAGAAAGGACTTCAAGTGCTTAGAAAAAATTAAAAAGATATCAGTGTTTAAGGTTGCAAGACCTATAATATATAGGAGTTTTTGTATATTGTGCACATTATCAATCTAACCACATTGGATTGACATGTTACTAGGGGAAAAAAAAAACCATGTCTTATCGTAGGTTGATCTCAAGAGTTCAACTTTACTTTTACATAAGGGTGTAAAAGCATGGGCCAAGTAGATACACCATCAAGGACATAAGTTGTTTTAAACAACATTGCTCAAATTTAGCTCACTGAACTTGGAATGTTCTATTGTCCCAATGTTACAACAAAGCTTTGGATCAAATTATAATCCTGGATATAGAAATTTGAATCAATGCATTATAACTAATAAAGCTTTGTCTTTCAAATAAACTTACAATGAACTTTAAACATGACAAATAAACACATCCAACAAACTAATCATCATTGTGCATAAGCCTTATGTCTTCAAATGATTCTTCAATTAATTGAGAAGTGTCACTGGGCAATTCAAATGTTGGAAAATTTTCTTTGATAGTATGCGATGCTAGAGGCATCGCAAAATTTGATGTACACACAAGTGGGAGTAAACATAGCTAGGTTGCCCACTATCATTAAAATAATGTCTTGCTTCTTGGCTGAATTAACTCATAATATCACCCTTGAATGACACAATCTCCTTCATAATATGTTTTTATGTAGGCATCAATGAAGGGATCTGTCACCATATGCTTTAGTTTGTCACAAAGTAATAACCAAAATTATTCTCCATTCCTACTTTCACAAGGCACAACAATGTTGTCACCAATAGTAGCCCCATTAGCAATAACCTCTCCCCCTAGGCCATATTTTGTTTCTTCTTCCATTTCCAACATGGTTTGGTGCACTTTGGGTCTATCAAACACATCTAGTTGGACAAGTTGCCATGTTGGAGCCAATGACTTTTGGTTACACTCCACTTGACTATTTGTGCCTTTGACATACAACACAAAAACATGATAGATGTCAAAATTGGAGGAGTGTAGAATCTTGACTAGAAACACTTTTGATTTAGGCACACATATCAACCCCAAACAATGAAGTTCAAATGATATGAAATTATAGCAATGGTTAACTACATCAATGACCACTAGGTTTGAATAAAGAATGCAAGTGGAGATTTGGATGCACCTGCTGCATCCCTCTACTTCCAGCAAATGTTGCACATCCATATGTGTGAATCCTATCAACATCTATTGGTAGAATTTCCCAAAAGATCTTATGCACAAACCTTTGTACATTCAAGTGAACAACATGTGAAACCCCTACATATGGTAGATGCATAGGTCTTATAATTTGGATTGAATATGGTCTACTTTGAAATTGTACCAATAACACAAAAGGAGTGGTTGATGTTAATACAAATTAAATAACCTAAGCCTTATCAAACACTTATGTTATTGGAGCTAGTGAAAGGACTTTAAAATTTAGGTGTTTTAGAAAAGTGCCTAGAAAGGACCTATAAAGGACTAGACATCAAAATCAATTATAACAAAACATAGACAAAGGGCCAAAAAAATTTATGTTTTTCAAAAAAACACATTAAAAGGATTTGAAAAGAACTAAACAACAACATAACTTATACTAAATCACCATTTGATTTATAATAAACCATCAAAGGATACAAAAAGGATAGGTGATTATTTAGGTTTTTAAGAAAAGCACCTAGAAAGGACATGTAAAGGATTAGACATCAAAATTAATTGTAACAAAACATAGACAAAGGACCAACAAATTTTAGGTTTTTTAGAAAAGCACATAGAAAGGACTTGAAAAGGATTGGACAACAACATGATTTATACTAAATCACCATTTGACTTATAACAAAGCATTAAAGGATACAAAAAGGATAGGTGATTATTTAGGTGTTTCATACAAGCACATAGAAAGGACATGTAAAGGACTGGGCAACAAAATTACTTATAAAAAGATAGATTTATAAAGGACCCATTAAGGACTAGCATTTAGGTGTTTCACAATGTTGGGTTGCTTTGTAAGAGTGGAAGTTGAAATTATGTCATGTTGGATAGCCCCAAGCTGTTGGGCATCCTTATGCTCTACACCAACACGCTCACAACCATTTAATTAACCCTTTGAAACTTCCTAACCATTGAAATAACTAGGCTCCACCCCCATAAAAAAACTAGAAAACTAGACAATTGGATAACTATATATGGGAAATAGCTTACCATGGATGTTTTTAGTTGTCGTAGAAGGATCTTGGACCTCCATCCCAATAATGGAACATGTGGTTGGATTGTTAATTAAGCTATTGACATATTTTTTCTCCACATTCATGTCTGCCACAATTTCGTTGCTTTGGACCATTGGCTTATTAGGAGAACCCTCCAAGTTGTCATTAGTTATGGATAATCTGGCAAACCTTGGAGAAACCATCTTGAGGGACGACATTGGGCATGATGGTGTTGCACTACAAGGATTATGTGTTGGGTTATAGGTGTTATTAATAGGTATGCTTGAAATTGCACCAACTAGGGTGAATTTTTGTTTCTCATTTGAATTTGATCCAAGTCCAGTCGGCATGGGTTTTATGTCCAAGTCCTCACTTGTACATACCACTATTTGGGATAATGAGAAGTCACAATTTGCCATATGCAAAACTATAGAAATGGTTCAATTATGACATGTAAAAAACAAACATGCATTGAAATAACTGTTGTAAATTAAACACTAACATGGGAAATCATGCACATTGACCTTTGTGGTCTCCTTCAATTCATTCAAGAGTTGAACCCATTCTTCTTCAAGACCCATCTTTTGTGCTAGAAAAGATAAGTCCTGATCAAGGTCTCTAAAGCTCCAATTAGACCACCAAACAAGGTGTAACCATTGATTACATATCTTGCATCTATTGTTCATCTTCAAATGCTTCCCTATACATGCCAAATGGTAGGTATGTAGGTAAAAGGTGACAACAATGCCACCATAGCAGTACCATTGTCCACATAAACCACATTTGTTGATGATAACCATACTAGGATCATCACCTTGGGGTCTCTCAGGATGTAGGATGGGTTTAGGCTAGAAGGACATCCCACCACCTTTTTACATTTGTAACAACTATGTGGAGACTACAACTTCCTCCCATTCCAAGTTTGTTAATTCCAAGTTTGCTGCAGAAACATCATGTTGCAACTTGATGTGTTCTAGTTGTGCTTCATTGTGTGCTACCTCCCCCATGGTGGATTGCTTGATCTTGTCTTCCAATATCATTTGTTTGAATTTTAGTTTCCACTTTCAGCACACATTGAACAAATATACAATTTTTTTTACTACCACATTGCTTACATATTATTACACCTTTAATTACTTGTCCAAATTGTTTAGTTACTTGTCCAAACTGCTCCCACAATATATATAAGGACAATGCAACAATATCAAAGTTCCACATAGACCTTGTGCAAAAAGTTATTGGTTGTGATTAAATGTATTGAAACATGCCACCCCAAAAATATAAGGAATGTGTTTGATGGCATACAAGTTCCATGGTAGGTTGGCCTTTTTGCTAGGCCTTAGATAAGACTTGCTCAACCTTTGTTAGTTCTACTTGCGTTTCTTCCACTATTGTTTTCCAATCTTGAAAATTGTATTTTATGCCCAACAACTTGTTGAACACAATGCTTTCATCTAGTTCCAATGAGCTAATCTTGGACTTACATAGAATATGTAGCTTTTTCAAATCTAGGAGTTTTGTAACTTTTTGGATATCCTCAATTGACACTCCACTAGGTCACTTGCTCATTGTATAGGACGATTGCCCCATGCCATCCTCAAGGGGTGCAAAAGAAACATCTTCCAACCCTAGGTTATTCGGTGCCAATTGTGATACCTTGACCTTTATATTGGGAATCATGCTCCCACCACTCTTTGAAATATTTATTATTTGTTTTATTTTCACTACCCCTAAACGCCCATTGCTTTTTACCTCATCCCTCAGTGCCTTTTCTTTTGATGTTGATTTAACTACTTTAGCCCGGTTGATATTAATGCCCTTTGATTCAACAATGAAACCTTGCACAATCTAGGTAGGCATTTCATAATTTGTAATAGATGTTGCCCCAAAGACCCTCCAATAAGTCTCCTCCATACCCGCCTTGTTTTCCAACTTCAAGCTAGGGGACTTCATTTTGAATTTCCTAGATCCCCCAAACAAAAACCAACATTCCACTACTATGACATGCTTACTCTCTAGGTTGTACTTTGGATCAAGGCTAAAAGCTTTCAACTTCCTAACAATGGCAAAAAACATAGCATCTTGTTTCTTGGTGTCCATTGTGGCCAATTTGCCAAAGGCATTTCCTTCAAACCCTTTTCAATTTTTGGTTTTTTTCGCATGGTTGCCCTACTAGAGAAAAGAGGAACAAAACAATTGATTGAACTAAGTTCATGTTAGAATTCATGTACATCAACCGCGAGTGTTTATTTTTGTTATTTGCTAGTGGTTATGTAACATCTTATGTGTTTACAAAGGAGTTACACCTTATATCAAACCTTTGTTAGTCATTTTTCACTAGTGGTTCACACTTCCAAACCACTAGCAATGCTTATAGGCAAAAGTTATTATTGGTTTACAAGTTCCCATTAGAGAACTTATAAGGATGTTGCCACATTTTTTTCCAATTGCTAATTAAATGTCCATTTCCTACAAGTATGAGCATGAAACTTTATACCTAAACCCAACATTAATCTATGGTTAATTATGTGTGAAAGCACCACATGTGTAGTTCAAAACACAAAGAAAATAATTAAAACATTACTTTAATAATAAATTGATGGCATTACATGGAGCACTAGCAACAATAATCTACTTGATACACTTGTAGTGGGTTTAATCATCAAATCGTTGTCATCATACAATGCATAACATGTCCAAAAATGGGGAATGCACAAGCACCCCTCTAAATAAATTTACAATCATTAGATTTTTCAATAACAATGTCATTATTCAAGGTGTCATGTGTTGCTAAAAATAGTAGTGGGGAAAAAAATTAGATTTAATTAACAACTACAATATTAGACAGAGACAAATGGTAATAGAAATCAAATTAAATGATGGACCTAAAATACTTGCAAAGAGTCCCAAACCCCAAATTCTTGTCTTCTTGATTAAAGATCCCAAAAAAATTATTCCAAAGCACTTTGCATCCAACAACCCATTGGAAAGGCATACAATCCACACATCAACCTCAAATATTCGATGGGCAACCAATGCACATGTAACCTATATTACTTGTTTATCACAACTAATATCCACCACTACCATTAAATGTGACCTATATACAATCATTGACTAGCAAAATCAAGCCTAAGCCTAGCTTCATATGGTGTTTCCCAAACATCCTAACTGTTTACCAAAAAACCCCAAAAATTGCCTTAGTGCTTAAAGTGTTTAAAGTGCTTAAACAAAGTAGTGGTTAACACTTTTTAACCATGCATCTATTGTTAATACCAGTGACCTTCCTTCACAACCAATCTCCTTGCTTGAGTTTAAACCACTCACCTTAGTTACCAACCACTTTCCTTCCTTTCCAACCACTCACCTTATTACCCAACCATTATTCCTACTTTCTAACCACTCACCTAATTTACCAACCACTTTCCATACTTGACTTCCAACCAAACCCCTTACTTTCCAACCACTCTACCTACTTGCCTTCCAACCACCTCCCTACTTTCCAACCACACCCCTTACTTTGCAACCACCACCTAGTTGCTTACCCTAAACCCCCCCACTTTCCAACCACACCTCCTACTTGCTTTCGAACCGCTAACCCAACATTGCAACCATTGTCCTTACTTTCCAAGGTCCATTGTCCCTATTTGCCTTGCAACCATTAACCCTACATTACAACCACTCTTTTAAATTATTGTCCAACCACACTTTTCATTCAAGTCCTGAATGGTTCAATTGAGATGAATGACATAATAGTCCTAATTAGAATTTTTGAATTTTAAACATGTACAAAATGTCTACCAAGGTTGCTATTACCAAAATCCAAGTTTACCTTTATTAAGATTTTGAAACAAGGTGGAAGAAAATTTTGTTCTTAAATTGTTAACCTCCCCACAAGGACTATTTGTGCATGCACCTTGACCTCCGAAATGTTTCAATCAGTACATCAAACATGGTCATGAATCATAATTTAGTTATTATATGCTAATGAACCACACCAAATTTTAGTATATTAGTTTGTGCAATAATGGAGAACCCAAACACTTCTTAAATTTAACTAAGAAATAACTTATAAATAATTAATTATGCTACTAAATGCAAGTCTTGGTTCTTTAAACCTTAAACCTTGAAACATTCTGCCAAGGCATTTACTCCCAATCCAAAGTATTGCAACCTAGAGGATTGCACAAGTACTTTCCCTTTATTTGAAAGGTTTTATCTATCATACCTTAATGAGTCATCATAGTCATAAAATTCATTTTTTGATGAATCACTTCAAGCACTTTGTTCTTATGATTCTTCCAATGTTTGTTGATCAAGAGCCATCTCCAAGTATACCCATATAAAGCGATCCTAATCATAGCTTTTACTATCTATTAAGGTCTTCCAAGCCTTATTAATAGCACACAAATTACACAATACTTTGAGTCTAGTCAAATTAGGTGTAATTTTGAGTATGAAAGGCCATATGCACTTTATGATTGGTTCATTAGGGAAGGACATAGTCCCATTTCTACTCATGGCCTTTGTCAAATTTTGGTATATTGCCCTTTAGATCCAAGTTGAAGCCAAACCAAAATTGAAGAAGTAGGAAAAAACCCCATTAGATTAGCATATGTACTCCTTTTTAGAGCCAACGTGTATATGTTCTTTTGCTTTGAATTACCACAATCAAGAATATTGACAAATCCATCTTGTCTAAAATATAAATTATTTGCAGGAAAATAATTAGGAATTGTGATTTCTTACAATGCATATATACTCATGATTAAGTCTACTAATTCATGGCACTAAACATGTGGGAAACATAGACATGACTAGTGTCGCAACCCCACTTGGAGGCAAGTGTGAGGATGAGACTCACACTCCCTAAAATGGGAATTGGGGGTCCTCTGGGACTCCCGCAACTTCAGAGCTCGACAGCAGAGGGAAAAACACCTTGCCTTGAGGTGTTATTTATACCGTTGGAAAGGCCTTGAAGTGTCGATGTCGAAAATGGCCTCGCATGAGCCATTTGGACATTTGCAGCACAAGTTATGGGCAAAAGAAGGGTCGGGAGTCAAACTGGCAGTTTGACTCCCGACCACAAAAAGTCGGGAATCGACCCGATCTCGGTGTGTGCAGATGGAGTGCGACACACCGTTGGAAACCTCTTGACGAGAGTTACAAGTTCGCTTCAGACCTCATCACAATCCGAGGTCTGAGCTAAAAGTTATGAGTTCCCAAAGTCCCAGAAGTCTAAACTAGGATAGTTTCGAGACTCCTCCTTGGGAGTCCTAGGAATAAAAGCCATTTGGATGTGGGTGCCGCGGAGTAACACAGAGAATAATATATGGGGGAAGGTGGTGGCTTCCTTCGAGTCCGGGCCGTGGTGAGTCAAGTGAGTCCAAGGTCGCCCGTGGCTTGTCCCAACACCAAATGGGTGTAGAATGAGTTATAACCAACTTGTTGGTTGGATTTGGATGCAGGACCGAATAACTAAGTAGCTTGGCCCTCTTCCTAGTCTAATCCCGGAGCTTTCAGCACGCCCCTCTCACCCCCTTTAGTGCTGGAAGCTAGGAGTGGCACCAAGTTCCATCTACTTCCGCCTTTTGACATAGTTGGACTCTTTTGAGTCTAACAAGGGACTTGGGGGCGCGTCAACTAGAACACATGGTGCATATGGCATAAAACATAAAAGAGATAGAAAAAGGCTAACAAAGAGCTCCAAAGATGATTTTGTGTCTAGTGTTTGATGAATAAACCATCAACAAACTACAAAACATGTTGTTAATGCAAATTAATTTAAATGAAGCATTGTTGATAACAAAAGTAATTTGCAATAGCAACTATGTCCATCAAACTAACTACATAGATTTGCAAAATTGGAGAATGATCCATACATGCAAAATCAAGGATTACATATATGCACAAGACTCGTTATATTAGTAGGTGCTCCACACTGCCAAAATCAAGGATTACATATATGCATAAGACTTGCTATATTAGCAGGTGCTCCACATTAGCAAAATCAAGGATCAATGATCTACGTTCCACCTTTACTAATCACTGATCCTATTGCCACAATTGAAATCAGAAACTTGATGTGGAGGGTGCAACAGAAAGGTTTTAATGAGAGTTGCAAAAAAGAGTAAGAGAATGCATATAAGTTTTGCATGCTATAATAAAATTAATAAGAAATTTGCATGCATGTATTATAATAGCAATTTGTTGAAAGATTATATTGAAACCTACACACAAATGACATTGTTGTTATCATTGCACGTTGCATGGATCCAAGCGCATGCGTTGAACAAAGTTTGATGCCAACTTTGGAGCACATTCCATAGATCATCCAAGCTTTGTCATAGTGCATATAACACATCACTTGTAGCAACAGTACTTGCATTCTCTACAAACAATTTGCACAAACTTACAAAATTGGACACCACAAAATGTACATAGAATTCAAAAATCAACATTAGTATTCATTCCAAGTTTCGGGGAGGTTACCTATTCACTAGTGTTTGGGCAAAAAAACCTTCCTAGGAGCTTGTGTAGTTTATGTAGAACACCCATGAACTTTGCAAAATAATTTTGTGAATATTCCTTCTCCTTCACTTGCTTTTCAAACTCTTGCCAAAATGATGGCAATAATGATGGTGCTTGTGCTAAACACTAAGAACCTAAGAGAAAGAAGCGCACTAATGGCAATGGTGATTGTTTGTCACAAAGAACTTGAAAGACAAAGAACTAATATGATGGCGATGGCGATTATTAATTTCGAGAAACATGAAAAAACGACTGTACATACTATCTATGAACATGAATGAACATGAGCATTAGGGTTTAGTTGCGTTGCACATAATTCATCTTATGTAAGTTTAAAATCAGCCAATTAAATCTTGTCATGTTGTAGTGTGAAAATTCTAAGCACTATTTCAAAGGAATCCACTACTTCTCCCAAAGTAAACATTTTGGTTCATTTCTTGGTGTTTTTACTCACAATGCATGGTTTGAGGTGTAACAAAATTAAACTTATTACCATCATTCACCACAAAAAAAATGATAGTGGAGAAACAACTATGGTGAGATCCATGCTTATGGATTTAAGGTTAGTTTAACTTTTAACACTTCCTATGCAATTTTTTCTTTTGCATCCAAGTTGCTTAGGGTTTCAATGCTTTCAAAAACATCTGGTGTTGGTTCACTTAATATTGAAATTGAGCCAACCATTAGCCTTGAAACCTCAATTAAGTTCCCCATTTCCAAGTCAATAACATCATCATAATGCTATTGCAATTCCTCACTGAAGTTGAATGTTTTCATTTTTGCCATTTTGCCTTTGACTTTGTGAGAAAAATAATGAATTCCAAAATTGGTTGGGATTTTTTTATTGTTTACAAACAAAATTACAAATAAAGTAGGTTGTGCTTTTGGATGCAATAGGATTTGGTAAAGATTTAACAACAATTTGGTTTTGAAAACTCTCACACAAAGAATCAAGATTTAAGACCCTAATCCAAAATAGGGTTTGGAACTTCTAAACACAATTAGTATAAGGTGTCAAAGTAGTAATAAGGTTTTGGCTATTGGCCTTTCAATTCCAAACATGTAAATTAAAAAAATTGGTTGAGGTTCATAATTAGAGAATAAATAAATGGGTCCATTCACGATCAGGGTACCAAAAAAAGGAAAAAAAGACTTCAATATTTTGTGGGGCTATTTTTTGCAAATAACATTTCTTTGAAACAAATTTAAGTGAGAAAAATTGATTAGTCCAATTTAAGATAATTCATGTGACAATGGCGACTTTTTACATTCATACATAATTGTGTATGAATATTTTGGTTTATAGCCATAAATGTAGAAAATCCCAAAAAATCTCAAAATGAATTTCAATGGACAACCAAACATGTTTTTTTGGCAAGATTATTTCCCGCACATGTGACTCAAACACTTAAAATTAGACATTTTGAACCCATTGAACATAGTTTTTCTATCAAATGGTTAAAAGAATGAGTCCTTTGCCTTGTAACCCTTCTTTCAAATTTTCTAGACTTTGACATTTTTGTATGATTTGGTTTTTCATCAAGTTCATCCAATGAACATGTACTTTCATAAAAGGGGGACATGTTTTTATTGTACAAAAAAGTTTGAAATCAATTGTATGACTTTATGCATTCCTTTTGATTCCTTTTAAAAAAAAAAGTAATTTAAACACTGGATATAATTAGTTTACAAGACTCAAAATGACATTTATATAATATTCAAATTTATTTTTTTTAAATTATTAATTTAACAAGACATCTTTTTATTTATTGGCATACAACAACACTCTATAACTATAATAATGTAAGATTAAAAAAATCCAAAATTACCTTTTATAGTCCATAAAAACTTAGACACTCCTTTTTGGTACCCCAATCGTGAATGGACCCTAACCCTAACCCTCAAACAAATAGTGAACTATGAGAGTTCATGGACAATGAACTTCATAAAGTGTTTTGTAATAATACTAAAAATGATAGAGCTTTAAAACAAAGCTTCCATACTAAAGCTTAAACCTTTTGAAAACTATCACCTTAGGAAGGGCAATTCAAGATTCATAAAAGACAAACATTAGGTATAAAAGAGACAACTTGAATTCTATAGAAATGAATTCAATGCTTCAAAGATGTTGAGAGAAGATTGCATTGAAGCAAAATCATGCATTCCTAATGTAGCTTTGTCTCTTCGATTCCAACTTTGGTCAATTTGTTGCAAAAATCAATTGATGCTTGCAATATCATTGAAAGGAAAGCACAAAATTGCATTGAAATATTATAAGCAGTTATTGAATTTAAGTAGAGGTTGAAGGAATTTGTCTTAAGTTCTGAATTTCAATGAAAAGCAAAAGGGGTTAAGTTGTCAAAAGCCAAAATGAAAGGCGATGGAAACAAAAAATGACTTAGGTTTACAATTTTAGGTTTAGGACAAACAATGAATACCTAAATGGATGAAAAAAAGATGAATATGAATAAATTAAGATGAAAAATGAGAATGATAAAAAAATAACCGACCTAAGTGAATGAGAGAGGTCCACATAGGGGTCTAAGTAGGGTATTGATTTTTCTTAAAGTGATGCCATGCCAATTGAGTATTCAAGAGTATCATAAATCCTAATACCTAGCCAGGCAGGTTCTATACAGGGTATCTCATGTAAATAGAACTGGCAAGTAGATTATTTGGTACCCGTACCCAGAACCGGGCTGATACCCAGGTCGTTTTTCAATATCCGGCCAACACTGGTAATAACCTGGGGGAAATATTTGGAAGACCTTACCACACGGCATTTCCTGCTCACGAGGTTGCCACACATTTCCAGCAAAGATCCCTGTGACGGGGCATTATGGTTTGGGAGGTCTGCTTAGACGACCATTAATCCTAAGGTAGAACCAGAGCTGTCAATCGTGACCACTCCTCGGGTGTTGTGCCTGGGGTTGCAATGTTGTTAGGGCATTACACACTGAGACTTCGGGCTCAAGCTTGGCTTCTTAGGACGTAATGCCTTGACAACAGCACCTTCCCCTATACATAACCCATGAGAACAGTACACTAATTAGGGTGGGCAGTACAAGTAGTAACTTTCCAAAATTTCAAAATTTGCAGGGATTTCACAATTTTTCATCTGATTCCCATGGGATCATGGGGATCTCTCTCTTCTTCATTTGGATTTTGAGATTCTTCATCCACTGCTGGACATGGGCTTTATGCCGCTTTGAGGAGGGCTGAGCGGAAACATGGGACCCGCATTGGCTCCCTCCTTTGCACAGGTCCCGGCTTTACCCTACACTTTAGCAAAATAAGTTGAATTTACTGTAGAAATACAATAGAAATAAAAAAATTCCGAATCTTTTTGTTGAAAATAAGACAAAATTTGTGGGAAAAGAAAAACCACTTCTTGTAAGTGACAACAAGTTGATTCTGATGAATTCTGTGAAAAAATTACTGTCAGATGACCAAACGGATAGACAAAGAATGAGCCTCTGTGGGTCCCCTTCCTAACAGGCGCAGAAAACGGTCTAATGGCTCCCTCTGTTCGGAAGCAAAGAGGACCTGAAATTTGATTTCTGAGTGCGTCCCTAAACGGAGACAAGCCTGACTACAAACTTCTTGTTGAAAGGCTAAAACCATGTGGACTGATCCTATCAAGGTTGCTATGCTAGATCCCCAACTGAACGTTCCAGAATGTCTACCATACCGAATCCTCCTGAACTCACAACATAAATTCTGGAAAGACTCATTTGCTCGAATCCTCCTGAATTCACAACATAAATTCTGGGGCCACAGCTTGCGGCTCGTCTGTCAGCTGATTTCAAGGTCATTAGAATGGACATGCATTAATCACACAGAAATATTTCTTGTGCAGATCTCTCTCTTTCTGACCTCTAGGGATGTTATCACTTAAGCAGGTTAGTCTTCTGATTTGTTTTGAAAATTTCTCTTTCCATCGCAGTTGTGCAACTTCACCTGAGGCTATATGCAACGTTTTTTAGGTGAAATTTCATCACTAGGCCACAAAAAACAGATGCAATGCAAATCCTACAAAGGATTTTTTTGAAAAAATGGCGCACAGTCTCCATATTTCGAGAAAAAGCAAGTGGAAATTGCCATATTTAAACCATAGCTGATAGAGTGTTGCCAGGATGTAGCGGGGTTCCAAAAAAATTAGACTTTCCTTTATGACATGTAGCCAAATTTGGCTAAGTGCTCTTGTGGATGGTCCCCAACCCACCTACCTCACCAAAATTGAAAACAAAAATCCCTGGATGGGTGTCTGCAAAACAAATCTACATTTTCTCAATAAAACTAAAGCTGTGGAGAATTTGAAAAAAGATGAGAATTAACTTTTTGTTATTATACAGTGAGAACAATATGTGTAATTCGTTTGGCCTCAGGGTTACATTGCAACTTGAGTCCTGATTGCTAGAGGGTTAACCTTTGCCTTGTGAACGAAAACATGTGTAGCTTTTAAAAACAAAAGAATTGGAAAAAAAATCTTGGCTATTTATTAACCTGCATCCTAGACTGAGGAACCACTGTGGTCATACAAATCACTTGTATAATAATAGTCTCCAAATTTTATGTTTAGAAACATAAATGATGTTCAAGATATGTGTACAGTCTACCCCAGTGTTAATGAATCTTGAGTGTGAGGTTTATTGAGGTGGGTCAGAAATTGATGGGACTTAAAGTACACTTGTGAACCTATACACACATGCTGATTTTCGCCAATATTTCCAACATACTTTTTGAGCTCTCTTACCATTACGCCACTAAATCTCCACTTCACAACTTGCTACACAATAATTCAATTGTATCAATATCTTCTAATTATGTCTCTAAATATGATTGTTTAGTTAACATTTTTTTTTTCATTCTTATGAGAAGCAAATTGTTGTGTAAATAGAAAAATATCTTCAAATTAGTCTAAAGACATATCTTGTGCCACTCTGTTTGATGATATGTATCTAACATTCATTTTTAATTTTTTGAATCTCTTGAACATAGAATTCTACAAAAACAAATTATGACTCTTCAAAAGTTCACAAAAATGGAGTGGATGCTCCTACATCCATAGCATGTGGTTGATGTGGACAGGTGAATTGAGTCCCTTCATACTATATATAATGCACATGATTTAAACATGTAATTGATTCATTAGCATGCATGTGCAATTCTAATTCTTTCATTTCCTGTTTTGTGGAGCATAAATGGTCATGTATATCTTAATAATTTAAAATCCTAGTGCCAACATCTATACTGTTATTGGTGGGAAAAATCAATTAATCTTCTTTGGCACATTTGGAAAATGTTACGCATGCGGAATAGAAGGGCGTCTAGTAATACGCACTTTATACGGATTTTAATTCAATCTTGAAAAATGTCCGGAATGATTTTATGACATGCATAAGTTTTCCACACTCTTTACGCATTTGAGAAAACGAGTTTGGGAATACTTCATTCAACCTTAAAGAAATTTCGTTGAAAGGGAAAAAAACCAAAGTGAAAAAGCAATTTCGTTTCAAGAGCATTTTTACTTGTGTTCCAAACCAGTTGTCTTCAACAAAGGTTCCCACCATATCAGGCAGTATCTGCGCTCCACTTTCCTTTCTAGCTGAGCAGAACTGAATTCCTCCTCCCTAAGTTCATGAAGTTCTCAGAGTCTGGAATTTGCACCTATTCTCTTGAACTGATTTTTGACAAAAACCACATTTACAAAAAAAACACACACACGACACATGTCTTTTCCATCCCTGGCATTGACGTCTACCTATATAGGTAATCATTTTAATCACAATGTTGCTTGATTGAAATGATTAACTATGTTTATGTAGGGAACACATGATCTTACTGGAACGGATGGATCCAAAGGAAAAATCTACAGATCTCAAGATTCTTGGAGCTTCAACTAAAGCTAAGTAACTGGAAGTTACTCTCCTCTACATTGCAGTTTAATGATCAGCTGTTTGAAACTAGTTAGCTGATCATATTGTCCACTAGTTATAGCTCCATTTTACTCTGGTTTGTGTAACTAGTGCATGGACTAGTACCACTACAACCATAAAGCTCCAGCTTCCTTCAATAGAGGAACAAGACTTCCGTTGATATGGGCGGCCATGACGTGGTCCAGACCTCCGATGAGCTTCCCTCCAACGAACACGGCAGGCACCGGCTGCGAACCCCCCAGTAGGCGAAGTAGCGCCCGTTCTAGATCAGCCGCGGTCCCGGCTTGCAGTTCGTCCAGCTCGTACACAGTCGGGCCGACGCCCAGGCCGCAGAACAGACGTTTCACGACATGGCACATGCAACACCCGTTCTGACTGAATATCACCACAGCACTCGCAGCCGCAAGTTTCTGTATTCTATCCATGGCCGATGATGATGATTGTCGCCTGAAGACTTTCTAGAAATCAAATAAGTACTTACTCGCAGTTTGCCTAGTTTCAGTTTCAATTATAAGTCACGCGCTCACGTCCTTCTATATCACAATATGAAGTGAGTGCTAGACTGACATTCAATTGATGGATCAGCTTCTTCAACTAAAAGCGAGATCAATGCAGATCACGCACAAATCCGGTATACAATTTGTCTATCTTTGACAGCAGCAATGTCGAATTGCATGCAACTGAGTCACCGAGATTACCTAACAAGAGTCAGTCATCTTTCACCCTCCCTCGACCTTAATGTAGTGGACTTTACAAAATGTTCGCTTTATTTCTTCGATTCTTTTGTCCTCTATACTTCTATCTTTTGCGCTGTGATCAGATCAGGCAACTTATACTAACTTTGGTAGTCTTGGAACGCTGATCGCTAACCAAAAAGAGTCTTACTGAAGCGGGGAGATTGATCAGCCAGTCGAGAAATGAATGAAGGTAAAAGCTTCAAGGAAACTCGGATTATAAAGGGACGGGAAACTAGAATATTATTTTGGATATACATGACAGGAAAACCCACACAAGCCCACGCCACAGCAGGACTGTGCGGCGCCGCCGGGTGTCGGGTCGGTGTCTCCTCCGCCTCCGTCCTCATCAATGATCACAACGGCCTATATTTTCCCTCTGCACACTAAACCTCTACTCCATACGACCACCCTCTGCCGCCGCACACCTCCTACATATACAAGTAATTGCAGCAGCTGATTTCAAAATTTCAGTGCTGCAGCGATCCATCTGCAGCAGGCAAGCATGATCTGCTGCCCACAAAATCACAGCTCTAGTCACGAGCTGAGCTGCTCTTTTCTTCCCCCAAGCTTGGCAGCCCTCAGTTGAACCGCTGCTGCTGCCCTTGACTGGTTTGGGCTGCGGTGGCAAGAGACAAAACGAAAAGATTCTGTGGAGAGAGACCCTGTTTTGGGCGGATGTCAGAGATGGTAGAAAATGAAGAAAGGAAACAGGCAAAAGGAAAAGATCTGAAGATGGGGGGGGCGGGGGGGGGAAACAGGGTCTGTGGAGGGGGACCCAGTTTTGGGCGGACATTGGAAATGGGAGACAAGTATAACCGAAGGTTCTCAGTGCAGATCTGAAATATGTATGACCGTGGTTCTCAAAGAAACCAAATAAATGGTTCTGATTTATAACTGGCATGGTTCTCAAATAACCTTCTATCAAACTGCTGGTTATTTTGCAAAAACAGCTGGTTCTTTGACGTATTTTGCAAAGAACAGAACTGGACGTTATTCAGAAATCGGATGACAACCCAACACTGGGAGCGACCAAAAGTAAAGCAATGAGACATGTTCACACGGTCAGAGTGAACCAGCACCGACCAGCCGATCATGTAGGGTGCATGGTGTTTGAACAGGGTACACCACTTTTTCATTGTATTCCTGTCCACATAGCTAACGATAGTGATCAATTATATACTGATTGGTGTTTGGCGGATATGTCTTTTTGAGTGGTTATCAACATGCACATTACCCGAATATGCATGAAGATGTATTCAGACTTTGTATCATTTTCACTATCCGGCTCTATCCGTAACTGGAAAATATACTTGACATGTGATAACCTTATCATATTCACATCCAAATGGATCCACTTCATATGTATTCATTTCTCCTGGTTAGGGTTGAAGGAAGTTATATATGACTTATACTCAAAAATAGGGTTTAGGGTTTTGGGGTGGAGAGACAAAGCTCGAAACATTCTCTCACTCTCTATCTCTTTCTAGATTAGTTTGTCATTCTCAAGCTTTTTGTTACTGACATCGTTGTTAGGTGAGCTATTGTCAAGATCTTGGAGTCATTTTGCAAAGGCAATCATTAGTAAGAGACAATGGCACTAGCCAAATTGGAATTTAGGGCAGCTTGTATGCTACCAACAAGTGTTAGGAAATTAGATGGCTAGCTAAAGTTAGGACTAGCTGGAATTGAAATTAAACAAGTTAAAATTAAGACTGGTCGAAACCAAACTTGTACTAGTTGAAGACAAAGTAGCCAAAATAAGTTATAGCTAAAATGTACTATCAAAACATATTATCAAAATGTACTACCAAAAGTCACTATCAAAATATATTTACCAAAATGCACTAACCAAACAGATTATTGAATGTGTTATTGAATTAAAGATAGTCAAAGAACATTTGACTACACAGTCTTATTTCAAACCTTACATATGCTGAACTCTTGCAAGAAAAGAGTTGTCATATTTTGTGACTTGCCTTGTTTTGTGCAACCAAATGCTTCTTAAATGATTACCCATTCCACAAGAAAGTGAGGTTGGCAAGTAATCATAGGGTTGCAAGGCCCTAAGGGAGAAGGGCATGGTTGAACAATCCAAATAGACAAAGAGATACACACCATTTTTAATATGCATATTGCACATCGTGGCTATAGTCTATTTTACACCCTCCCCATGCCCCCTTCTCCGTTGTAATAACTAATAACCAACATGGTGTTCAGATATTTAAATGGTTATTTCCAACACTTGTGAACATTGAAAATCACATGAATGCCAGCTTGAATCAACCATAGAATCAAAATAGTTACATTCAAAAGAATAAAAATAAAACCATTACAAAACAAACTTGAAACTATTGCACCAATATCTCTTACACCATATGAGACAATATAGACATACATAGCAATAACAACATTGATGTTAGGCAACATTATATTTAATAAAAGAATGAAATAAGAAATAATCATTTAATTTCACAAATTGTTCATTATATTGTTATTGACTTTGATGTTAAGCTTGAAATCTATATATAATATTAGATATAAGAATCTAATTAGTCCATTACAACATTAGTTAGGAAGCATAGGGTGAAAGCATATTATCATGACCTCCTTTGGGGCTCTTTTGGTTCTAATATTATAATACATATAATATAATTGTTTTAAAAGTGCAATACATGTGATTTTGGGTATCAATTTTGGTTTTTGTGACTTATAATTATTATTTCTACAAAAATAATGTTATGTAATATTATTTATAAAATTAAAATTAAAATCGTTATCTATATTGAAGGATCCATGAGTTTATTTATAATATATATTGATATAAAATGGGCACTATCTTATTTTGATTACATTAATTTTAATAATTCATTAATCATTAAAGGTAATCAATTTTAATGGAATTAAAAATATGGTCCATCTAATTATGCTTGTCATCTTTATGTGAATGTGATTATTTGTCAAAATTTTAATTTACTACACATTTATTGTATCTTTGTTGAAAAAACTCATTTTTTAAATGAAAATTTGTAAATTTGTTACATGGTTCAAATTATGTGAGATGACATTGTTCAACTTTCATATATATTCAAAATTATTTAAATTATTCTTGGAATATATTTGGGTAAAAACACAGTCAAAAGAACCACCCAAGTGAATGGACATTCCTTTAAACTATATTTTTATATGTTTAAGAAATCACAAGCAAAGCATAATAATTTGGATTGTCATAAAAAAAATTGGAATATTTTTCATTAGTTGCAAAGTTTATATGCCTAAAGATTGACACAAATCAAAAATGTTTTTGCATGTTCAAAGAACTCAAACCTTGAGAATTGACAATCCTTATATTTTTCAAAAAACAATTTGAATCAAATGTGCACCAATCTTTTTTTAAATTGAAAAATATTTTAACATTGATGATTATAAGGGAAAATGGACTTGAACTAATGATAATTGCTTTTATAACTCATTTGAGCAAATTTGGTTCAAACATGTTTTTGACCTTGAAAACTATGGATTTAGAAAATTTGCCTTTAATAAAAGTTGTTCAAACTTATGTGATAGAAGACATGAATGCATAATATATATGATAAAAAATCAATTTGTAATCAAAACATATTTATTTCTAACATGTAGTGTTAAATTGGGCATCTAGAATACAAAATTTTAAATTGTAAACCAGCATAAAAATGACACATGTCATGTGTGGTCTTTGGAAAAGACCTTTATTTTGGCACCCCTAACTCCTTTCACTAAGGTTGTCCCCACATTTGTGCATCCATCACGATAAGACAAACGCAATTGGACATAAATGCACCTTTGTGTCATGTCAGTATAGGGTCAACCTAATTCAACTTAAAGTCAATTTTGGTCAAAGGCACTATTGGGTTATTTGGGCAAGCTTGTAGGTGACCAAAACTAGACCCGTTTTCATCATCATAAACCTTGTGGTGATTGAAAAAATTTGGTTACTATACCTAGTGGTGATATATAAAAAAATCGGTTGGCACAAAGTATGGTGACTAAAACAATTTGGTCACCAAACCTTATGCCAACCAAAAATTTTGATTGCCCAATCTTGAAAAAATTTAGTCCCCCAACCTTAAGAAACTGAAAAAATTTGGTCGCCCTCCCTATGGCAATTGAAATTTTTTTGGTTGCCACAAAAAGTTGGCTCGTGGCATCTTTTTGGAAAGTCCTCATCAAGGGCTTTCCAAAAATATGTGACATGCCTTCCTTTCATAGCAATTGAAAAATTTGATTGCCATCAAATTGTGAGGTGTGTTGGATGGTGACTAAATATTTTTAATCGACCTTTGTGGTGATCAAAAAATTTCGATCACCATAGAAAAAGGGTGTTAAAGGTAGATTTTATCGAAACTAGTATTTTACTAGAATTTTATAGAAACCAATTTTTTTTACCGAATTTACCCTACCAAATTTCCTACACCAAAAACCATTTTACCAAAATCAATTTTTATTACCAATTTTAGATTATATATTTAGGATTGATGTCTATGGGGATTAAGTTAATTGCTTCTTCCACCATTTTTTACTTTCTTTCTTGGAAGTGTTTAAGGTTCTATGGGTCCAACCACGCTATTAGGAGCCACACGTGCCCCCTTAGACCAATTTTTTATTCTTATAATATTCTTAAAATCTTTTTAATACATCTTTCAAAAAAGCATTAATTTTTTTTAATTTCTTAATAATATTATATTAAGGTGTATATATTTTTAAATCCCAAAAAATGTCATTAAAAATATTTTCAAATTGTGTTTTTAGTCGCAAAACTATTTTTAAGTTGCTTTTATGCAGCTTTTAAATAATGGTTACAAGAGGTTAAAAGTCCTTATATGTATTTTCCACTCATTAAATGGATTCCAATTTTTTATGATATGTACATAAGGTCCAAGCATGGTATTAGGACCCAGTCCCAACTGCTTGTCCTTTGCTTAGAAAACAGTCACAGGGAAATGTTGATGATGTGGCAAATCTAGGATACAACTAGTTAGTTATTAAAATGCATAAGCAAAAATTTTAAAATTAGGTCAAAACTCGCATCAAGTCTTCCAAAATCTAGTACACAATGGATGGAATTTAGCATGGATGTGGATGAGGAAGGAACTTTGAATCGCATGTTTCGAAATAGCTCCATCATAAGTTTAAAGTGGTTTACTTCTTTGCCTTTAAACCTTAAAACAAAGACTTTCCATCTTCTTGTCCATTGAACTCATTTAAGTTTAGCTTAGTCGAAAGTTCTTTCTGGAAGTGAGATACTCTAGTTGAAGGTTTTAGATTTCAAGAAGCCTATTAATTTGTTTAGAAAGAGCATACAAGAAACATTATGATGGGGAAGGTGGATAGGAAAGTAAAAAAGGAAGTGAACTTTGAGTTTCTTCCATGGGATTTTGTTCTTTACAAATATCAAATTGAAAACTACTTCAAGATTATTAGGAAGTTGAGTGGTGAAGGATTCAACCGCAAGGCCAACTTTCCTCCAAATATTGTGTCTGATGTAAACATAGTAGAAGTATTTAGGTCATCATTTGAAGGTTTCAAAACTACCAACTTGAATATTCACCTAGAAACAAAGAAAGATTTACTTCAACTCTATTGGAAAGTGTATGGTACAAAACAAATCATGAACAATGAGTTCATGATTTGCTTTGTGAAAGGTTACATTGCACACAAGAAGGGTGAGAAAGTTAACCAGGCTAGGGCTATTGCTTCAACATCTTGAGAAAAAGCCCGTAGAAAAGAAGCAAAACTAATAAAAAGTGGATTTGCATATTTGTTTGGGAAAGCCAATGGAGGGGAGGGATTTGGCAAATTTGATTGTAAATTCTATAGGTTGAAGAAACCTAATGTAATTATTGGTTTTGACAAAGAAACAACAATATGTCCATATGGTGTTTCACCCACAGAACTTGCAAGAATGATAGAAATACATGGGTCATGATTTGCTTGAGTGGGTACAAAAACTATAAGGTATTTCAAGACGTTTGTATTACAAAAATGCTTTATTTTAGGACATTGTTTTTAGTGGTACTACTATCTACATTGAATTTACATTGATTGTTTAATAGAATCAAGTACAAACATCTTTGTTAAATGGGTTGAGCCCCCATTGAACATTGAGTTTACTCGATTTTGACATGTCGTTAAACATAGGCAAGGATAATGACAATTGTTAAGGGGGTAGGATGATTACATGATTTGGATGAATAGGGCATTAAGGATAGGGATTGCTCATGGAGCATTGTAGTTTTGAATTTTGAATTTTTGTTGGTTTTGAATCATGATGATGCGATTTGGGATTGCCCAAAAAGGGAAGATCTAGGGAAAATGAAAAATTCTTAAACACACAATTTTGGGAAAAAAGTGGGAGGAGCTGTAGGAACTTTGGAGTAGAAAATCACATATCTTGTTTTGATATACCAAATATTCTAATTGTTGTTTTGATTTTTTTCAACAAACCATGGGATTTTGTTGTAAATTTGATTCATGTTTTCAATAATACAAAGAAACACAAACTTCTATAGTGAATTTTGTTTTCATATCGTTATGTGAATTTTTTGTAGTATCAAAACATGATGAAATGAATTGTAATCTTGTTTCTAGAGTTTTTAACAATGTATTCTAAAGTGCAGATTCTAGTTATAAGAAATAACCATGAATCTAGTGTTTTAATGAATGGCAGTGTTAAGTGTGTTTGGAATTAAGGCAGAAATAGTGGATGTATACATGTGAAGTGCAAATCTATTGTTACAATGGTGTGGAATAATTATGTAGGAATTAAATTTCACTTTTACCATTTAACAACCATCTTGTGGGGAATTTTTTTCTGTTTTTTTTACAATAATGAGAAGGTTTTTTACAATTTCTGTTGTTATATTGTAGATGAAAGTGTTTAGACAAATAATGTTTTTTTTTCAATTCAAAATTTAAAGAGGTATGTTAGAAAGTATTTGAGGTCTAAGTGGTTGATGTTGTAAGGACTACAGAGTGATCTATAGACGTTGAAAACAAAAAATTGTGAAATAAGATGAATCAAATGGTGACTTTGAGTTTATAATGACAATTGGATTTGGAAGTAAATTGGCAAGTTATTGAAAAACAAACAGAAGACAATCATGAAAATGGAAAGGAATATGCAAGGCTTACAAAAACCCCATATCAAAATCTAATGTTGGACATACAAGTTTTGAAAACAGAGGAAAGACCTGCAGGGCAAAGGTAATTTCTACCACAAGAGGTGGAACGATGTGAAGTATGGATTAGGGGTTTTTAGAGAAGGCACAGTTACACACAACGATCTCCATGGAGAAAGATGCAATTGACTACCCACCCAAATGAGTGGGTGCAATATACTTTTCAACCACAATTTGTGGTTAAGAATAAAAAAAATCAATTTGGAATAGGGACTCCTGCAGTACTTAATCAACCACAAGAAATCTCAAGTCTAGAGTTGGTGAAGAATCAAAGAAGGGATGTTACAGGAGGTATACAACCCAAGTTTGTATATCAATCTGCATTTTTAGATTATTATGAACTAGTGGAAGATTGGGAGGTGGAAACACCAATATCAATGTGGTTGAAGAGACTAAGGAAAATTACCTATGATCATTTTAGTATGTAAAAGCACATGTGAATATGTTGAATGAAGTACCACAATCATACTCACATCAAAGGAATCCAAAGTTGGATCAAACAAGATACACAGTCGAAACATGGGACCATGAATATGTGGATTTGGAGGTAGTTAGATTACTTTTAAAGGTTTGTGCATTATGTGAAAAAGAAGGACATGCAATCATGGATTGTCCTTTTGTGCCTTTTCACATCAAAACATGTATTGTTAAACATGTGGAATTACAAAATGTGGTAGGAACATTAATGGATCAACCACAGGAATAGGAACCAATAATTCTTGTAATTCAGAACAAATTGAAAGGCATGGAGTTGGGAAGCCAATTGGGACCATAGAATCAACAACTTCGTCCATCTATTTTTACCAAGAGTAGGGAACTAGAGGTGTATTCCCATCCCCATTCTACACCACAAAGGATACCAATGGGTGACGACAAAATGGAATATTGACGTCACCTTCAAGTCAACATAGATTCACCAATCGTGTCAAAAGTGGTAGTTGTTGAAACCCGAAGACAACCTATTGGAATAATAGTTACCCAATCATTTGATGTGGGTATAACAACCACAAGAGTTGAAATGGTTGTTGTGCCCACCATGGATGTTGCTAAAAAAGGAGTACTAATCGGATCTGCAACAAAATTGGGTAGTGGATTGGGTGGAGTTTCAGCAAGAAGGAAACTGAATGGGATTTTGACATTACCAACATCAACTACTAGAGTTGTTGGGACACCTCAAATGGTGTTTACCAATTTGATAATAAATACTCATGTGAATAGGATTGCAAATCGACCACCAATGAGCTCAATGGTTGATGGAGGGTGTAGAAGTGTAAATTCAACATATTCGAAAGGAGGATATCAAGAACCATTTGTTGTAATTGCACCAATTTCTAATCACAAAGATGGCCATTATGTTAGACCAAACAAGGTAGCTTTCAAGTAACCTAATTTCCAAAAAGATGTTGATCCATATGCTCATGTGAAAGTGTTCAATTCTGCAATAAAATCAAATGAAAAAACTTCTGAAGAATATATCATCAATGTGTTTAGCTATATGCTAAGAAATATAACATTAGATTACATGTCAGAATTCCCTAATTATATTTTTCAAAACTTACATATGCATTTTGCAAACGTCATTGGAAGACTAAGAATGATGAGCAAATATATATGGAGTTGAAGAATATGAAGTAGGAGGAGACTAAGAGGGTGGAGGTTTATTATGAACGGATTCAAAAGCTAGTTCATGGTTTACAAGTACCAACCATAGACAAAAAAATTATTATTTTGTTTATAGCAAGTTTGAAATTGGGTGAAAACATGCAAAAGTATACCAAAAAAGTAATCCAAAGGGCTACATAAATGAAAATGCATGAAAACAATGCTAAAAATATATGAAACATGTTGACATTAAGCTTGTGAATTACATGAGTGTATGAAATGTGGTATGCAAAAGTTTTTGAAGGTTTCAAAATCTGTACTAACCTATTTTTAACCTACTTTCAATCTACTTGTTGAAAACTATTTAAAATTTAAAATTGCAAAAATAGATGAAAAGTACATCAATATGCATTAATTTGCAAATTCAATTCATATGGTGCTTAACATATGGGTTTGGGGCATGTCTTGACAATTTTAACCAATGAAAT
>Ga0209208_10001561_pt1 | contig 32443 bp, 25 predicted proteins | sample S1TSphfallax_3_FD_187694 | JGI IMG/M metagenome (GOLD analysis project Ga0209208, IMG submission 187694) | Host-associated microbial communities from peat moss isolated from Minnesota, USA - S1T2_Fd - Sphagnum fallax MG (SPAdes) (version 2) | ecosystem: Host-associated > Plants > Peat moss >...
TGATTATTGGTGGTTATTTCGTTGTAAGCCATTGGTGGTTATTTTATTAATGATTATTGGTGGTTATTTCGTTGTAAGCCATTGGTGGTTATTTTATTAATGATTATTGGTGGTTATTTCGTTGTAAGCCATTGGTGGTTATTTTATTAATGATTATTGGTGGTTATTTCGTTGTAAACCATTGGTGGTTATTTTATTGGTGGTTATTGATGGTTATTTTATTAACGATTATTAATGGTTATTGTAGTGTATGTTATTGTTGGTTATTATATGTTATATTATAACTATTGGTGATTATTGTATTATAAATTATTGTTGGATATTCTATGTTATAATATCATAGGCTATTGGTAGTTATTATATTGTAGGGTATTTAAAATTATTTTTACCTTAGGTCATCATATTTTATTTTAGATTATTTTAAATTATTATACTTAGGATAAAATCATTTGTAATAACATAAAGTAGAATGACCTTGAATAACTTAAATAATAACTTGAAATAACGTATATTAATTTGAAATGAAATAACTTAATGCATAGCCTAAAGTTAGTTGAATAATTTAATTTAGAAAAAATTAAAAATATATAATAAATAGTTAAGATACCTTAAGGTAAAATAACATATAATAATTTAGGGTACAATAATTTATAATAGCCTATAAAAATATAAAATATAAGTTAAAATAACTAAAATAGCTAAAAATAATATAGGGTATCTCATAAAATAACATAGATAGAATATTTAAATAAACATAGAAATAAACCTATTTACTATAACAAATTATAATAATGAATTATGTTAACTAATAGTGAAACATGATGTTTACATAATGATATTATAGTGAAATAATTTTCACTAAGGTGAAATCAATAAAATGCAATGAAGTCATTTCACTTTTAAGGTCCCATAATGATTTAAGTTAGTAAATTGCACCCCACTTTTGTAATAATGCCTCTAATCACTTAAAATATTAAACCTATCACATAAATTATCCAAATTTAGCTTGTTTTAGCTCATTAGAAAGCTAGCTACAAGGCGCATTTGCTTACCAAATTCCAAGCTTTACACCTAAATTAGTAATAAGTTATGCTACCAACTCAAGAGGGTTTTATGAATGTAAAAAGTTCAACTTGGTTGCAAACCCCTAATCATTTAAAATATTATTCTTATCACATACAATATCCAAATCTAGCTTGTTGTAGCTCATTAGAAAGATAGTTACAAGGCACATTTGCCTACCAAATTCTAAGCTCTACACCCCAACTAATAATATGTTATGCTACCAAACCCAAAAGGGTTTATGAAATTTCTTTAAGATTTCAAGCTCCCAACATTATCCTTACTCACTTCCATTTTTTCAAAAATACTACAAACATCCAATCTATTCTCCTTCTTTCCACCATTTATTAAAACTAGTCATTCTTTTCCTCTTAGGGAAGGTTGTAGGAACAAGTATTTTCAAGATTCAAATAGAAAATTATGTTTGGAAAAAAGAACCCCAAATGATCCGAATTCACCTTTTAAAAAGAAGGAAAAGGAAGGAGGTGAAGGAAAATGCCAACTTGGTGGTCAACGAAAGGTTCCAAAGCTTGGTGGCCTTTAAAAGGTTCCATTGCTTGGTGACCTTTGAAAGGTTCCATTGCTCGATGGCCTTTGAAAGGTTCCAATGTTTGGTGGCCAATGGAAGGAAAAGAAGAAACACCTTTTCACCTCTTCCCACTTTCTCCCAACAAATTTTACTTAAACCTTCATTTTTTTCCCATTAATCTTAAAGTTTTACTTTACCATGGTTCTAGGCCATTACTTATGCATTTTTTTCCTTTTCCTTGACCTATAAATTACAACCACACATCTTGATGTAATAAGTCTTCCACACATTCATTGTCGATTTGATTTTGATTTTGATTTTGATTTATTTTTCTTTTCCTTGAAATTATGGCGTCACATATGGCCATGTCTGATAAGCCTCAAGCTACACAAGTGAATGAAGAATTACTGATGGAATCATCTTTAGATTTGATATTAACCCAACATCCTTGTGATGAAGATACATAACTTCGAAAGCTGCACGTTCATCTTGAAGTCGAACTTCTCAAGCTTGGTATTATCACATTTTTCCAAACTTTCGCACCTTGATGATTTTGTTGCAAGTCAACCCACTTCTGGTGATGAACCAAAAATCGTCTATAAATGTTGTTACAAAATTGAAGACATTTTTATTTTTGCATGTTCTTTAATTCCTGGTGTTGGACATTATCATTGGTTGCACAGTCTGATTCATTAATTGCCTCCTAATAGCAAGGTGGATTACTTAGTTTGCACCATTCAACGCATCATAGATTCCGTGCAATTATGAACTATCACTATAGCATAGCCCAGGACTCAACATCTAATTGCAGCTCCTCGTGGAGTTTATCCATAATTTGAATAAATGTTTCATTCATTATGAAACTCATGTTGCCATTGCCACCCTATCACATTATTTATTTAATCGTTAAATTGTCTTGAATTAATCTTACGCTTATAAGGTTTGAAGATTGTTTTATCTCCATTGGACCTTTCATTGACACCCCCTCAACTATTTTACAAATCTCAAACATCTTCGTTTACATGACTACCCACTAAATACCATAATAAGACCCATGTTTTGTCAAATATTACGAATTTGGTGTCTATTTTTAACCCCAACCTTCTAAGATTTCTCACCCTAATCACACAACTAAGGTTTTAAAACTACGGCTATTAATTTTTGTTAAAAAGAATTAACCTTACACCTCATTCATCTAATATCAAATTTTGAAAAAAATAATAATTCCCCATGCAACCATGCACATTTATCATTTTTTTTTGGCATGGAGTTGTTTAAAACCCCTAATAGCTTTACCACACTCAAATATCCCTGATGCAATTCTTAAATAACGAGACTACCGCACATGGTTGTGTTGGTATGATTCACAATTGTGCTTTTGCCATTGTCTGCACATCTGTGGCTTGTTGTACATTTAACTACACTTTTGTGAATAGTTGTTTTTCTTGCATAAACAACATTATCTTCCCTTGTGTCCTTTTGCACTTTCCATGCTTCCACAAGATGATGCTTTTCAATTTCATCTTCCTCCGATTCTTCAATGCACATTGGATCTATTGATGTAGCTCTTGGTCATGTTTGTTTTCTTACACACCAATGTAATCTGCTTTTGTGCAAAAATTCAATTATAGATTTTCTAGTTGTATCTATGTCTTGAATTATCGTCTATGCAAATTGTATTTTCACATTATACACCTTCCCTTCTACACATTCTGAAGATGATGATGAATGTGGTGGTGACCATATAACTAATAGTTGAATATTCAACACTCCTTTTTTATGTTATTTTCAACTCTTTTTTTTTTCTTTTCAACAATTTTTCTTCTTCCTCCTGCCTTTGTTTGTGCTCACTTTTCTACGCTTCCTTTTCCCTTGCTATTTGTTGTAGTTTTTCAATTACACTTTCTGCACTCATATTGTTGTGAACTCTAAAACTTCGAAAATGTGCACAACTTCCAACAACAAACGCAAATTGCTTTCAACAACTACCCCCCATTTTCTCCCCCTTGAACATCCCACTTGTCAAATTCATTTTTTCATTTGCTTGCCATTTATTAATTAACACATGATCTTCAAAATTAATATGGCCCATCACTACAAGTTTATGTGTCCTTTGCACCACCACATGGAAGCACTTAACATCATCATTATGATTGAACATCATAGATTTCATTTTCCAATTAATCCACATCTATAATTGTCTTACATTATTTGTATTGACTCCACTTTGTTCACCATGTACACCTATTAACTATGCCCATTTATTTGCTGATTATGAAAACACATCCAGTGACTATACTAATTTCTCTATTGATTATGCCCAAAATTCTAATGATTGTGCGAATACTCTTGATGACCAAGTGAATATTGTTGTTGATTCAATCGATACACCTAACATATCATCTATAGATTTCTACATCCCAAATCTTGTATTGTTGCAATTATTACTCTTCTAGAGATCGAAAATAAAGACTATGTTCATTGTTGGATTTGTGATTTGCTCTTTATCTTCATCATTATCATTTGTGGTTTCTATAATTCACATCCTTCATCATCTTCCTTTGTGTCAAAATTTGCCTTTTAAACTTCAATTGCACTATTTTTGTAATATACTAACATCTATTTTATTTTTTTTATGAACTTCAGATTCCATGTATTTATAAGGTTTGAACTTATTCATGTTGACCAACATAAGGTTAGTTTCAAACTTCTCAATGGACACTAACAACATAATGTTATTTGGCAACACATATTGTACTCTATACGGTCTAAACCATTTCCTAGTAAATTGCCCTAGGTGTGACTTATTTCCCTTTAGAAACCGTAGAACATAATCACCAAAACTAAATTATTTTTCCAAATTCTTTTATTGAGTCCATAATGTTCTATTCCACAACTGAATTCTTACAAATTTTATAGCCTGCACTCTAACTTTTTACAACTTTCCGAGCTCTATAATTCCCAAAATTGGGACTCTCGTAACTTTGGAAGCCCATAATTTTGTGTGTAGACTTCTGGTTAAGGTGAGGTCTAAAACAAAGTTGTATTCCTTGTCAAGAGATTTTCAATGGTATGTGGGATGCCACCTACACATAAGGAAATCAGGATGATTCTTGACTTTTAATGGTCGAGGAATCAAATTGGCAATTTGACTCTTGGCCTTTTTTTGGGCCATAACTTGTGTTTTAAGTACCCAAATGGGTCATGCGAGCCCATTTTAGGCATCTACCTTCCAAGAGCTTTCCAATGATATAAAGAACTTTTCAATCCAATTGGTTTTGACTTTTGAAATCGTATTCTAAAGATTTGGGAGTCCGTTGAAACTCCAATTCCCAAAGTGGGAGCTCATTTGGGAGTGTGGAGGTTTATTCCTTCACACTTTCCCACACTCCTGATAGCATGAAATGTGATTCCTAGGCTTCACTCTTGGCTCGCACCTTCGTAAACCCTTGCCTTGGTCGCAAGCCCAAGGCTAGGGTTGGACACTATGGTACTTCATCCAACACATTCACATGTGCCTCTACATATTTAAATGATCATAGGTAATTTTCCTCAATCTCCTCAACCACATCGATATTGGTGTTTTCTTCCACCTCCTAATTTTCCACTGGTTCATAGTAATTTAAAAATGTAGAATGATACACAAACCTAGGTTGTATACCTTTTTGTAACATCCCTTTTTCGTCTAATCACTAACTTTAGATTTGAGATTTCTTGTGATTGATCAGGTGCTGTAGAAATCCATGTTTTGTTTTGATCTCTTCGACTTTAAACCATAGATTATGGCTAAGAAGTATATTGCACCCACCCATTTGGGTGAGTAGTTGACTACATTTCTATGTGTGGAGATTGTTGTCTATAATTGTGCCTTCTTTGAAAACCCCCACTCCATACTTCATGTCGTACCACCTCTTGTGGTAGAAATGACATGTGCCTTGCGGGTCTTTCCTCTATTCTCAAAACTTGTTTGTCCAACATCATATTTAGATATGAGGTTTTTGTAAGCTCGACATATTTTTTTCCATTTTCAAGATTGTCTTTTATTTGTCTTCTAGCAACTTGACAATTTGCCTCTAAATCCAATTGTTGTGGTGGACTCCGAGTCACCATCCAATTCATTTTGTTTCACAATTCTTCGTCTTTAAAGTCCATCAATTACTCTATAATCCTTGTGATATCAACCATTTAAACCTCTGATATTTTTCAACATACCCTTTTTATTTTTGAATTGAAAAACAAAACCATCATCTGAATATTCTCCTCTATAATATAACAACAAAATTTGTAGAAAACCTTCATGTTATTAAAAGAAAAAAATAGAAAAAAAATTCCCTAATATGGTAGAAGTGAAATTTAATCCTTGTAGAATTATTTCACACTACTGTAACAATATATTTACACTACCGTGTGCACACATTCACAAATTTTGCCCTAATTTTAACCACATTTGATTATGCAGTTCATTAAGAGACTAGATTCATGGTTATTTCATATAACCAGAATCTATAGTTCAAAATATAATGTAGAAAAATCTTGAGACATAATTACAATTCAATACATTACATTTTTGATACTTTAGAAAAATTCACACAACAATATGGACATGGAAATCACTATAGAAGTATGTACTTTTTGGTTTTATTAGGAAAAGAAAAATTTTATTTGAATTACAACAAAATTCCATGTTTCGTGGAAATGAAATCAAACAACAAAATGAAATTTGCGACTTATCCAAAAACATAATCTATGGTTTTGTACTACTAAGTACCCACAACTCTCCTTGTTCCTTCAAAACTATGTCCTTAGAAAAATCCTCTTCCATTTCTTCATATCTTCCCTCTTTGGGCAATCCCAAGTAACATGGGCAAAAACACATTAAGGTGTCAAAATTTCAACAGAGTTCCTTTCCAAAGTCCTTTACTAATCTAATTGAAAATCAGATTAAAATATTAATATTTAGATATTGAAAATAACATTTTTTTCCATTTCCAATTTCAAATCATGATGCTATAAGACATACAAAAAATATTTCAAAAGAAAATATTTTTAAATAATTAATTTTAAATGCTTAACAAAACTTTAAAAATAATTACAATTTTTGAAATTTAAAAAAGTCCACAACATAATAAATTAAAATCACATTCCATTCATTCAATGGATCTTTAGTTTCTTAAACATAATTCATCCAATGTCCCAAAGTTTCAAACACATAAAAATAACACATTCTAAAATAAAAGTGCATATCCATGGGTTTTACAAGTGTGACAAAAAATGTGGGCAAAATTCAAAAGTCCATTACTTATTAGCTATCCATTATTTTCATTTGATTTTTTCATTTTTGGAAGGTTGATTATGATAGCTTTAGATATGTGAATCTTTTTTAAAAATATTTCAATGGATTTTATTTCATTTATTTTCTTGTACCTAAGGAATACAAGAAAAATTGTCATTGTGACATCCATATAAGGTCACCATGATGTGCAAACACCCACATCGTCATGATTCAAAACCAACAAGAATTCAAAATTCAAAATCACAATATTCCATGAGTAATCCTTATTGTAAATGTCTTGTTCATCCAAATCATGTAATCATCCTACCTTGTTAACATCATCTTTTAGATTCATTTTCAAATACAATTACAATCTTTTCAATCATAGTTTTTTCAATTATTAATGAAAGAAAATGTCATTTATTTGTGAGCATGAACACATTGGAGACACCGATACAACACGTACACCATGTTCGAATGTTTTACAACAAGTTTCAAATCGTCATTATATAGGACACAAACTTTGTGAAGATTTGCAACCTTTCAAAGGTATAAAATAACAAGGATTGTGCGTTGAATGTGAAGCCTTCTTATAAGGAGAACCTTGCACATGCTCGTCAAATATGAGATGTGTACAATAGACCGCTTCTAGATATGAATGCGTTTCTTCGACATACTAAGGAATACAAGGTGTTTAATGAAAACCCTTCAATTCATGCCAATGTTCCATTATCAAATGCATTTATTGATCCCATGAATACTTGTACACCTTTTATAAAAAGTTGAAAAACGTTCTAACTAATGTTAAATGTCAAATCAACAAAAGAATGCAAAAACATCCTTCTATTGACAAATGTGGTGTTCTAGCTTTGGTCAAGTGTTTTGTTCGAATGGGAAAGGTGCAACATCTTTAATGGAACTAGTAATGTACCAACACGTCTGTAGAAGCTGATTAGGAAATCCACCTTCGGTTGCTTGGCCAACCTATAAAAAAAGCAACTCGAAAAGTGGTGAAAGGGCTCCTTGGAAAAATGATAACATTTTACAAACATCAAGTCAAGGGTCGGTGGCAACTAGACCTTAAATCCATGTACGAATTCATAAGGCTTTTGAAATGGAAAATCATTATTTGGAATGAAATTATGACCCATTTTAAGCATTTGAAATTGACAACGAACAATCAAAAGCCCTACATGGATGATGAATGGCACATGTTGAAGGACAAACACAAGATGGATAAAATGTTAATATCAATTTTGGACTCCACGCTCAATGATGATTTCTATTTGTAAAAAGAGAGGTTAAACCCGTTGGATGAAGTGCACCCCTTAGGATATAAGTGTTTGTTGGAGAAGTGGATCCAAAGTGGCACTTCTTATGAGAATGTGACAGAGGCAATTATGTTGGAGAGTCATTATAAGTTTGACCGGGTTAATAACATGGTTGCCCTACTAGATGTCATCATCAAGGAAACGATAACATCATTATTGCAAGATAATGCAACAAGCACAATCACAGTCATTTGTACAATTCACATTACCAAGGATATTCTAGCAATTTGGAAATGATTTGATTGGGATTCTTTTGTCACTAGATTGTTCAATGTTAGGGTAAGATTCAAGGTGGTTGTGTGCATTTGTGATTGCAACTCACTCAAGAATCTATTCACCACTATGTGCAAGTCCATGTATGTGACAAAGATGTGATTGGAGTTCAAATAGTACATGGTTCAACATGAAGAGGTTTTGAGTTTGTCCACAAACTTGATGAGTGTTGTTGTTTTTATTAATGCATATTTGTTCCCTTGTAAAATTGGAGCACATGTGGGCATCGATAATCTTGGAAACAAGAAATTGTTGGCATTAGTTGAAAACCCAATTTCTTTGTTCCTAGAAAATGAAAAGTTTTATGAAAATGAGGTTTGCCTAAAGGTGACTTTTGAAATTATAAAATTAATACTTGTGGATGCGATTGTTTAACCTTAACATTTTTAGTATAAAAATATTTACACCTACTTACCTAGTAAGTGTAATCACAAGATGGATGACATTTTACTTGGAAGTTTTTTAGCATATAGTTTCTTTATTGGGTAGGATTTCTACTAATGGATTCTTCATACATTGAAGGAGAATAAATGTTAGGTTATAATGTAATGGGTGCAAGTATAAAGATAGGAACCAAAAACCATGTCAGCTAGTGGTGAAAATTGTGAATTTTTTTACATATGTTTTTTTTGGGGACATTTTAAAGTTATGATAATCATTCCAATTTTAATATGAAAGTTGAGGAACTCAAATTAAAAATTCATCAAATCAAATTTTGGCTTTTGGTTTTTTTAAAAATCGTTTGAATTTGAATAGGTGTTGTGTCAAATGTGGTTAATTTTACAAAGGACTAGGCAAAGGACTACTGTAATAACATAATTTTGATGGTAAAAAAATTTAGATGATAGCAACCTAATACCCAAGTTCAAAAAGCATTCACAATTTAAAAGATATGGAATTAAAAATTAATTTTTTTTCAAGAGTCTTATACCACATGTAAATAGGGTGTAATGTGCATGACATAAAAAACAAAGTTGTATTTTATGATATAAAAAACACAAACCTAAAGTAGTTAGCATATTTTGATATGATTAAAAAATTTGATAAATTTTCAAGATGAAATACAAAATTTACACATTTTGAAAATTTCATATTTATTCAACAATGATTAATAAAAAAAATGTGATTTATTGGGGCAACTATATGTATTTTTAATAACATGTTCCAAAATATTTCATTCAAAGATTCTTTCATATGGAAAAATGAAAAAGGACTAAAAAGGTTTCATAGTCTTTTTGTAATTAATATTGTGCAACTAGTAGGGCCAATAGTGTGCCACTATTCTACTAGTGTTCAACTAGGTCAATGTGACTATTGCAACAACTTATTAATGTATTAATTCAATTTCACTACCAATTTATATTAATATGTAATATTTTATTAAAAAATATTGTTACAATAATTTCACTATTAAATGTAAACTTTGCTTAATACATTTAAGTATTATGAACTTATTAATTATATTAAATAATGAGCTAAATCAATTAATTGAAATATTAATCATTATCTTATCAATAATTACCATATCATTAACTATCTAAATTAACAAGCAAACTAATTTTTTGGATACATATAATTAATTTAAATGTGAGACTAAAAACAATCATGTGTGTATTATATTAAAAGTTCATTTTAAGTGTAATACAATGTATGGATATGTCTATTTATAACTTGATGTTTTAAACCAAATTCATATTTATTTTTAAAATTTTAATAATGAATTATTTGTCAATAATTTATTATTTAATATTTAATATACTTAATTATTCTGAATTAATTGCTTAAACTGAATAACTAACTATTAATATGAATTATAAATAAATAGTTTGATTCAAATAATTTTTAAATATTAGTTAATTAAAATAAAATTTAATATAAAAATTTAATTTCTTAGTGATAACTGAATAATTATATGAATTTAGATAATTAATCATTTGATAACAAATGATCTGAAATCAAATTTAATTTATTCATTTCAAGTAATGAATGAATGAATTAAATGAATTATACTAAGTTTGATTACTTCAAACAATCTTTTATTTGGTTGGCTACAAAAATTAATTATGTCATATTGATTATCTTAATTTTAAACTATTAATTTAAATTATTTGAATTAGACTAATTAATATAGGTTTAAACTACCTCAATGGTTAATTAAATGAAATAATTGATCCAAATAATTAATTATCATACATGTAATTCAAAAATTGGAAAATTTTATAATTATTTCAAATTTTAAAAAAACATATTATATGTGAACAATCTACCTAAGAACATTGTTGTACCAATAGGATCCATAACTATTATCATGCAACAAAATTTTGTCTATAGTTCATCATGACAATGCGTTTTTTTACAATATCAACGTAACATGCAATAGATATTGCAAATTTTGGGATTCATTGAAAAAAATCCAAGTATATATTATCACAATATTTCATGCAACTACATTCTTGAATAAATTTCAACAATAAACATAATAAAATTTCCTTTCCCAAAATATCCAAACCAAAACACCAACCAATTAATTTTTACTCAAGTAACATCATTATACTGATATTATATTTAAAGAAAAATTACACCTTAACTATATATAAAAAAATCCATATATACAATGGTTATTTGACTTTTTCAAAATTTATGAAAAACTTGAACACCCACTGAGTAAGGTTTATTTTGAGAAGAACGAGGATAAAAAGAAGTAGCAAGGACATATCATAGTATTTGGTAATGAGGATAGGGCTTCTAATTTGGGCTTTCCATTGCTTCACACTACAATGACCATAAATTGACATAAGGTCAAAATATTAGTATATTTGAAGTTGAATAAATTATTTCAAAAGTAATTACTAGACATTGATAATACATGATCATATAGATTGGCAATATAATCAAAATTTCCACTTGCATTAATTCTAGAATATAAGATTTAATTTTCACCTACTAAAATTTTAATATTTTTAACATCCATGATGTCCTTTTGGGTGGCCCTTGTTGACTCAAAATCAAAGTTTTGGGGCCTTTTCAACATCCCCAAACGTCCTTCCTACCATATTTCCCAACAACCCTTGGTTTGATAGATAAATAATTTAATATTTGCAACCCTTGTTTTTTTGACCCCAAGCTTGTTATTGCTTATTATCTTGTTTCTTGTCAACATTCCCTTTTTTTTTTGTTCCTTGGTTTTTGTCATCGTTGGTGTTGTTGATGTGTGGTTTTGTTATTGACCAAGCTTAGGTCAATCTTAAATTGAAACATTACATTAATTTGAATTTCGAATAGGGATGTTTGGATTTAGAAACATTTGTTAGGTTGGGATGGCATTTGGCATAACATCAATCATAATGGTTTAAAGGTTCAAAAAAACATTGGAAAGATGAATCAAGTTTTCAATAATTTTAAAATATACCAAAATTAAAAAGGGAAATGTATTTTATTGATTTGAAAAAAGAAAGTAATTATAAAAGGAAATTTAAAATGTTTATTCATTCCAAGGAAATGGTGGTTAGAAGGGACAAAATAAAATACGCACCCCTAAGGCATGTTTGGAGGTGATATTAAAAGATTATCAATATAGTATATACCACTTCACACATAAAATTGATCAAAATGGTGTAGACTTAAACAAGTTGTCAACTTAAATGATAAAATGTTATGATGGATAATTCATTTTCACTATTGATTTGAATACATAGTTTTCTAATTTTGATTAAAAAATATCCATTAAAATATTACAAAAGTTGAAATTTAAGGTTTTAAATAATATGTTTCGATATTTGATTTAATTAATAAGAAATGATGGTATTCTCCTTAAATTTGATTAAAATCATTATTAAATTACAAATATTGAAAATACTAGTTATTAAAAGAATTCAAGTTAATAATGAAAATTAATCCATATCAAATTAATTAAAAATGTATGGATGTAGAGTGTGGTTTAAAGGTTTAAAATACACCATATCTACACATTGTTGACATTCCTTTCATATGAAACAAAATATTGAAATTTAACACATCTAAAAGAAGTTGCAATCATGATTCATAGGTCAAAAACTTGAATTATAATTTAAAATTGATTGTTCAAAACATACACAATATATTATTTAATACTAGGCTATTAAGCTTAAAAGGGTACTTGTTGTTGAATGAAAAGGTGGAAACGCAAATGCACTTGAATGTGAATCATGCACTTTTAAATGACAACATGTAAAAATGAATTTCAATTTTTTTAAGACTTTGGTGTGATACATGGTGAAAGTAGGTTGAGAAACATGTGATTAAATATGGCTAACTTGCAATTGATTCAACCAAAAATTTATTAAATCTTTCAATAATGTAGAATTTGAAATCAAGAACTAGACTTTGAACATGTTTCAACTATATAAAAATGGGAAAAAAAATAATATCAAAATTAAAATGTATTGTGATTAACTTTTATGGTTTTCAAAATCTTGCACAATGTCACAATTTGCTCCTAATTTGCAAGTATTGGTGTATTGCCCACAAATTTGATCACTTTTTTTTCTTCAAGTTTCCTTTTTTAAGTACCTTCTTTGCAAGTTTTTTTTTCTTAAGTCTTGTAAAAAATTAAATAATATCACAAACATTCATTTATTTTTTCATGTGTTTAACTCAATTAAAAAGACAGTGCATTGAGAGAAAATTTTAGTTGTAACAACATATTAATATTAATGGGATTTAAATAACACAATGCATGATTAATATATTCATAATATATTCAATATTTCTTAAATACTTTTGATTAATGTGGTACAAACTTGACAACTGCAACATAGATTTTCAGTGTGAATTATTAATGAATTAAAAAAAATTCATGTGAAGAATTTAAGTCATTCTTGAATATTTTAAGTACAATGTCATAATATTTGCATATTAAAAGACAATGTTGAGCATTAAATAATGAGTTTAAAAAGACATACAAAACATTTGATATGATTCATCAAATTGACATGCTTGTTTTATGACAACATTTTGATCTTTTATCATCAAATTAATATTCAACAATTATGTCAATATTAATAGTTTTAAGGGTTTTCATAACTTGCAAAAATATTATTTTATGTTCAAATAATAGGAAATCACTAATTCTTATATTATAACTTTATTAGGATTTCTCATCAAGAAGCAATGACAAATTTTGTAATGATACAATTTTTGCTCATCTACCCATATATTAAGTCATGATGATTCACATGATATGAATTTACTTACCTATAAGATGATTAACATCAATTTGTTATTTTTTCCCACTTGCATTTTTGACTTGTAAGATGATTCACATTAATCTATTGCACATTTCAAAGTTTTTTTATGTTTCGACTTTGAACTACGCAATAGATTTAATTAGCACAAGATCTTTTCATGTTATAAAATTATGTTCATTCTCATTCATTTTAAAGCATTTTTCATAGTCCAATTCAAAAAATTCACAAACTTTTGCATTGTTCAATTGTTATTTAAAATCTTGCATGATTTTATGAAATAGACATAATTATGTGAAAAACATCTATCATCACATGCCATCACAAAATTGTTCATTTCATATAATTTTTCACAAAATTCTGTGAGTTTACTTATATTCATTCATTGATTTTTCTTGTTCATTAACCATCAAAATTTTCATGTTTCCACTAGGATCAATTGAATCCAAACATGTTAAAAACTCACCCACAATGTAAGAACCTCTCAAACGTCATCCTCTACATATACAATATTTAGTTTAGATGTTTATTTCTAGTTGATGAAGAGAAAATAATGGCACCTAGTGGTCACTAGGTGCCATTCTTGTCAACAAAGAGGAAAAAACAAGCACCTAATGGCCACCAACATCATAAACTTCTTGGGGAAAAATAATTATGTAAAAATAATGGGAACTGGTATATAACGTAATTTGGATCAAATGTCATTTTTTAGTTATTTCAACAAGTTTTAAAATTATATTTTAATATCATAGTATCAACATAAACATAATTATTTTTAAAAATGATATAGATTAAAAATCTCCTTGAATGGTAAAATTTTGCATTTGTGTCATGAAAATTTTGGTAAAATGACAAATCATTATTCTTTTCATCATCATAATCATGCAATCAATAAGTCAAAGCCATTGTTCATTATGTTTATATATTTTCAACAAACATTTTATCAACAATAGAATAATAAAATGAAAAACACACAACAATGACGTGATTTTTTAAAAACAAATAACATAAATATAATGATTCATTATAATCATATTGAAATTTTGCCTAAGGAAGTTTGTGATGAAATGTCTTTTTAGTCAACATGAAGACAAAAAAGACCCGACAACCACCAGTTGCCTTAAAATTCCATAAAAAGGAAAAAAACGCACCTAGTGGCCACCAAGTGTAATTCTCGTCAATGAGGATTAAAACACAACACCTAGGGGCTGTTGAGTGCACTTATCATTGATGACAAGTAAAACACAACACTTAATGGCCACTAATTGCCTTTTTAACCCAATAAGGAAAAAAAAAAAAAACTTGGTGGCCATTAGGTGCCATCATTGTTAATGAAGAGAAATAAAAACACCTGATGGCCACCAAATGCCTCTTTGTTCGATTATGAGGAGAAAAAAAACTTGGTGGCTACAAGGTGCCCTCGTAATCCAAAAAGAGAAAAACAAAGAACTTAGTGGCTACCAATTGCCATTTTGATCGAGGATGAGAAAAAAAAACATTTGGTGGCCATTAAGTGCCTTTACACTTGATTATGAACAAATATTACAACAAAAGGTGTCCTTGTACGTTAAATGATTTCACTGGATTATGAGTGAATTCATTAGTTATAGTGAATGGGACCTAATGGGGAAGTAGTGAATTCATTGGTTTAATGAACAAAGATTAATGAATTGCACCCACATTTTGTAGTAATGGAAAAGAAACTTGGTGGCCACCAAGTGCATTCCTAATCCAAGAAAAAAATAAAAGAACTTGATGGCCATTAGGTGCCTATTGTAAGAAATCATGGCCTTTTGGATTGAGAATTTTTGTCAAAAAAACCATTTATATGGTTTTTTTCCCTCAATGTCCAACTTGACCAAAGTGCCATTTGGACAAATTGTTTTAAACTTGATCGTTTTGACTAGGTATTTTTGGTTGGTTTTTTTGACTAGGTTGTTTTGACCAGATTGTTTTTAATAAACCACCATGGCAATAATATAATTTGGGTAGTGACCATAAAATATATTATTTAAATATCATATAAAATATTAATTAATTAATTACCTACCCTACCCTACCTTACCCTAGTTACTTACATAATTAATAAACCTAATAATTAATTATGCCAAAAAAATTATTTATTTACCCACCAACCTTATGTCCTAGGCCTAGGTTAAGCCATTTAATATAACCACCTAGGTTAGATTAAGTCTTTTAAGCTAAACTAAGTAAATTAGGCTAGGGGGTCTGGTAAACTTTGTAAACCTAGGCTACCTAGCTAATTAAGTCACCTAAGTAACCAAGGTAGTCTAGGTTGCAAGTGTGGGGCTTTGAACTCCTCACTTGCAATGAACATGATTTTGGACCAACATATTGTAATCATTTTTTATGAATTAAAAAAAACATATTACATTAAATGAAGTTGAATTTTTTACACTATTTACATATATAGGTAAGTTAGTTTAGGTAGGTAGGGGGTACCTATTAATAAATGCATGTATTTAAGTAACATGGAGGTTATAGTCTACTAGGCCTTATAGGTAGGTACTAAGGTTTATGTTTATACCTACATAGTAAGTTACTTATGCTTATGCTATTTAATAGGTTACATAAGTATTTATTAACTTATTAATAGTTCTAGCTTAGGCATATTAGGTAGGTAGCCTAGCCTATTAAATAGGTTTAAGCTTAAGCTACCTACCTAATACTAGGCTATGTTACCTATTTAATAGCCTAGGTGGTCTAACTTAAGTTAACTACATACCTACTTAGTAAGCTTAGGTGGCCTAGGTAACCTAGGTTAGGTCACATACCTACCTAGTAGGCTTAGGTTACGCTATGTACCTACTTAATAGGCCTAGGTTAAGCTCGCCTAAGTTAAACTCACCTAGGTTAGGTTATGTACTTACCTAGGTAGCTTAGGTTAAGCTATGTATTTGTTTAGGTAGTTTAGATTAGGCTACATACCTATTTGGTAAGCTTAGGTGGCCTAGGTTAGACTACATACCTTGTAGGCCTAGGTGGCCTAAGCTAGGCTACATACTTAATAAACCTAAATGGCCTAAGTTAAATTACTTACCTTATAGGCCTAGGTGGCCTATGTTATGTACGTAACTAGTTAAACTTTGATAGCCTAAGGTAAGCTACCTACCTAGTAGGCTTAGGTGGCTTAGGTTATTTACCTAGTTAATAAGATAGGCTACATGTTTACTTATTAGGCGTAGGTGGTTTATGTTATTTACTAAATAGGCTTAGGCTACGTACTTGTAGAGGTTTTGTCAAAAGGTAGAAGTTTAATAAAAAAATATAAATGTTTTGTTAAAAAATAAAAATATAGTTAAGAAATATAAAAAATTTGTTGAGAGGTAAATTTTTTGCCATGAAAAGCTAAAAATTTAGTTAGGAAAAGATATAAGGTTGTTTTTTGAGAGGTAAAGGTTTAGCTAGGACAAGATAGAAGGTAGGTAGGTAGGTAGGTAGGTAGGTAGGGTTAGTAGGGGGATTGCTTGTTAGTTGATAGGTGGGGAGGGTAGAAATGGAGGGTCAGGGAGGGTTGGAAAAGAAATGGCCAAAAGAAAAATGTCAATGTGAGGAGCCAAAAAAGATTGAACGTGGTACAATGCAGGGTCAGGAACCAGATGAAAAAAACGCAACCCATCTATCATCCAATGGACAGAAAGGCCAACTGGTGCAGTGGTGGGTTGCTTGTTCAGTCTGGGCAGTAGGTAACTGGCAAGAGCTGACTGGTTAGCGATTCCGGGTTTACGTGTGGAGGGTCCTGAAATTTGGGGGTTTAAGGGGAAATTCTGTCAGGGCAGCTGGGCAGGTGACTGCAATTACGAAGGAAAACTTTGAAAAGATGGCCTGGAAAGAATAAAGAAAGAAAGAAAGAACGAACTCATGATTCTAGGGTTACTGCAGTACACAAGCTTTTCTTCTGCAAGGGACGGATCTTTCAGTCAGCTCATCAGCGTGAGCGAGATTCACATCTTCGCCGCGCATTTTGATGACACCAATCGCAACCCACGCGATCGATCATCGCACCCATCGCGCCCATTGCGCCCATTATACGGAAGTTGTAGTGGCGGGAGCTTTATATTGGTATGGAATGGAGGAGTTTTGCTATGCATCCAAGCTTCGTAGTAGTAGAAGCGATTTTGCGACCGTTGTAATTTCATAGCTCGTCAGCTTCACCTAGCGCTGCGCTTCATTTCGCTTTTTTATTTTTTATTTTATAATATAGTTCCAGCTTGGTTTTGGTGATCAAAAGAGTTCCAGCGCGCCCCCAATCCTGCAGCATTCAACGAAAACACCACGTCCTCACACCAGGTGCGGAAACAAATTCCAACTTGTCTTTTGACGATTCCTCGTCTCGATTGTCTCGATCTGTTTGTTGTTTTTTGTCTGTATCTCTGACCTTGCAAGGCATTATCCTCGACTTGTAGGAAATGCTGTGAGAAAGGAAAGCATGATTCAATGCAGAAGTGGATTAGGTGCCCACTACATGATACTTGTTTCTCCTATATTAGTAACTCTGTCAATTGCAGTAGCTAGGGTTGATAGGCATATTCCTCAGAGTCGGACAATTTGACCCAATCTTTGCATTGATAAGAAGACCCACCAAATCCTCAAATCCTTCAAAACTGCAATAACGTCAAAATCAACATGTTCCATTAGTTGCAGGGTTTGAAAATTCCCGAGCAATCCTTACTGAAAACCCCAGCGAGCAAATCCTCACACCATTCGCTGAAGTTTGGTTCAAGTTTCAAGCACAAATATTTTGTTGAGTTTACCCCATGCATTAGGGTTTAGGGTTCAGTGGGAGGATTTGCATCTTTAGAGTCATGCACTGTTGTTGCCATCACTGTATATATACATGCAGTATTACATGCATGAATATGAAGTATGGATAATTGGGGGATGGCAACATTATATGTGCACTTTGCAATTCAAATTGCATGAGATGCAGTCTAGCAGCTAGATCTGTTTTTACTCATGATAGCAAATCAAAACTCATGTACTGGGGTCATTGGGTCACCCAATCCTCCTGGATAACAGTGCTGCATGTTGGACAGCATGTTGTTGTCATGTTGAAGAAGATGATCTTGGGCTGGGAGCTCCCTGCCAGCCATGAGTATGTGAATACAGTTTTGCTCTAGCACAATCAACCATGCACATGTGAGGCTAATAAATGCCCAACCCCAGTGTCTGCAAGGTTCTGCATTTGGGTTTGGCATTTCAGTTCTTGTGAAATCATAGTCTGCTCTGTTTTCCCACCTACACATGTCTAGGGCTGATATATTATGCAAAAAATGTCTGGGCAGCATGTACCCTAAATCATTCTGTAAGCTCAATTGTGCTTCTATTGGCTTCTCTTGCGAGTTTTTGGATTTGGCAATAACCATAGTTTCATGTCCAATGACATCTTTGAAAAATGTTCACAGCCAGAATATGCAGTATTAACATGATTTTTATGCTCATAAATTTGCATTCCAATATTTCAGATTCTGCCAACTTTGGGGTAGTTGATAGTCAGTTTTATAGTTTCTCAGAACTTTGTAGTTAGATAAAGAGTTTTATATATCTCAAATGGCTAGCCCAATTAGTCTTTTAATGAGTGATAGTCAGTCTGATTCAATATCTCCACTAAATTGAAGCAGAGTTTTGCTGAAATATTTTTGTTTGGTGTTTTCTCTGTCTTTTGTATCTTCAAAACAATAATCAAAAGTTTTTTCAATTCTGAGTGGGGACCTTTACAAAGCCCAACTTTTTCTCAAAAGATCATGCTTGTACAGTTCTTTATGCCTTTTCTCTCTTCTCTTCCTCTTTCCTTGTTTGATTCTTTTTTTGGTTTTTTCTTATTTTTCAGGTTCCTCTTTCATCTTTTTTCTTTTGGCTATCTCCATCTCTTTGTTCCTTTTGTTGGAACCCTGGCATCATCAGAGAGTCTTTCCTGTAACTACTGGTCTGTCACAAATTGACCTAGACCCACTGCTGGGGGCTACTGAAGTCAGAGGGGATGTTATGGTAGCTGCTCACTACCATACATGCTGAAAGTCACTGAACATGCATGTGACTGTTGCTGTTGTCCAAACCGCAACTCAGTCTTCCATCTTTTCATCACTTTTGGTCCTTTTTCCTTCCTTCTTTCCCTCTTGTGCATGGAGATGTTGGATCTCAAATTTCTTAACTTTTTAATGTCCAATCATCTTCCCATTCTAGTCAAGTTGACTGAAACCATACAGATGAAGAAGTTCCCTGTACTAATGAAGATATATGTATATTTTCTGCAATAAAGGCAGCATTGTCTTATCTCATTGTATATGGCAAAGTTGTCAGGCCTGCCCAGAACTGGAATCAGTCAAGGATCTGGGCTCTGAAAGTCTTTCCTGAAAGTTGTTTAGATGGCTGAAGCAAGCTAAATCATGGGTTTTGACTGCCAGAAATCAATGGCAACTTGGAGTTCTTTAGTTTGAATAGTCAGCTGCTGTCAGTAATAGCAGAGATTGGTCATGTAACTCATCTGTATACTGTTGGCAGCCTTATACAGCCAGGGCTGGCTTTAGCACAAGCTGAGGACTGCAGTGGTAGATTAGTGGTTTGAAGGTTAACAGATTGAAGGAAGCTGTTCATTATACTATTTTTTGCTTTATTAGTGACTGCAGCTTTCCTATTTGGGTTTCAAATTGGAAGAAAGTTCAAAACTTGTGAGCAGAAATAGCAGGCAGTTATTGTTGACAATGTTAAGTTTTCATAATCTTCAGCTGGTGCTTTCTTATACTGCAAGTTAAATTGTCCTGGAGACAAGGTATATGATTACCTGACACTGCTCCAGCCTGAATACCAGCTAGATAGTGGAGACATCTGTTGGTATTATAACTTGATAGCCCTAAATGATTATCAAAAGACTTGGCACACAGGCACTTCAGCTGGATGGACTATTGGGTGCTGTCTCAGTGGAGTGAGAGGTAAACACTGTACATGTGCCTTGGTAGAGAGGTCATTCGCAAACCTTAATAGCAATAATTTTATCATTGCTAAGTTTGCATCAACCTGTGTTTGCAGGTGATGAAGCTCTACTATTGATGAGATGGCCAACTGACAAGACTTGAGATTGTCTTTCTTTAGACATCAACAGGCATCTATGCATTGGGTTGTGGAGTGCACATGTTGATCACGATAGAATTGGTTGTGAGGAGTATGCATTTTTTGTTTAGGGTGCATTGCTCATAAAATTGTCTCTCTGTTCTAGTGAGTTTTGTATCTGGGCCCTTGACCTGAGTAGTTTCTATGTTTTGAGTGATTGTAGGAGGGAGAATAGTTACAAAGCATTTGCAGTCTGAATCAGCTTTGTGCACAGCATTGTTTGTAACTGTGATGTTTCATACTGAACCTTTGTGTTTCTGGTTTTACTCTTCATTTTCCTTTGTGGCTTCTAGTAACAGGTAGGATTGCAGAACTTGTTATTCAAGTGTGGATCTTTCAAGGAATATAGTTCTCTGGTCGTCATTTTTCCAGGAACTCAGTTTGGAGAGTGGTTGAGTTCCAGAGTTTTTGCAGCATACATGAAGCTTGTATCCTTTTCCAGGAGAATATTGTAGGTATGGTGTATGGAGGGGGAAAGGTGGACATGGCTGGATCCATGTGAACTCTGAAGTTCACTGCCTTAGGCTGAAACTAATCTTGGAATAGGTGACCAGCTAAGAGCGATTTCAAAGGCACATTAAGCCCGATCATGCACTGTCAGCTTCATAGGTCTAAAGTCATTGTCCTGATGAATGTTTCAGATGTCATCAGCGTCGACGCTAGTATTTCATGAACTATATTATAATAGGTGTAGTCTTTAAATAGTACTCAATCCAGCACAATTTCAACCATCATCATACTTTCATGTTGAAGCATGGTGATGATTTGACATTGGGGGGCAGTTTTGTACTGTTAGATGTTTCTGTGTGTTATTTGTGCAGATGTATGGCAATGGTTTGACATTGGGCTGAAGGTTTGTAGTGATGGTATGTTTGCATGTTATTGTTGAAATATGGTGATGGTTTGACATTGGTTTGAAGTTTTATAGTAGTGGTATTCCTGCATGCTATTGTTGAAATAATGTGATGGTTTCACATTGGGTTGAAGTTTTGTGGTGGTGGTATTTCTGTATGTTATTGTTGAAGTATGGTTATGGTTTGACATTGGGTTGAAGTTTTGTAGAGGTGGTATGGCTGCATGTTATTGTTGAAGTATGATGATCTGGTTTGACATTGGGTTGAAGTTTTGTAATAGTGGTATCTATCTTTGCATGTTATTGCTGAAGTATATAGTGGCAGTGTAGTTACAGTTTGACATTTGGTTGCAGGTTTGTATTGGTGGTATTTCTGCATGTTATTGTTGAAGTATGACAATCTGGTTTGACAGTGGGGTTGCAGTTTTGTATTTGTAGTATTTCTGCATGTTATTGTTGAAGTATAGTGATGGTTTGCCATTGGGTTGATGGAGTTTTGTAATGATGGTATTTCTGCATGTTATTGCTGAAGTATAGTGATGGTTTGACATTCTGTTGCAGTTTTGTGTTGGTGGTATTTATCTACATTATGATAAATTTTGATTGAAGATTGTAGGTGTGAATTGTTACTTGTCATTTTATAATTGTTCCAAGTAATGATTTTGCAAGGATTTTAATAGTTATGAGAATCAACAAAGATTGTTTCTTAAAGAGTCAGTGGTTGCAGGCACATTGCAGTTGTTGGTCAAAGGCCTTTTAGTTGATGTTGATCAACTGATGTGCTTTCTGGGACATTGCATGATTGAAAATTATCCTGTGCAAGGTTTGCAAATAGGATCGTTGTGAATAGTTTGTTTACTCAGGTTTTTTTAGTCAACATGAGCACTTCAACTCTAGTCTCTCACCCAGAGAAGAGAATATCCTTCAATACTGCAACACTGCAACTGGTCTAGTCTTAACTGCCTTGCTTCAGTTTGGTCAGAGTTCTGCATGATCTCTCATGCACTCTTTGTGACCTGCAGATGCAGGAATGGACAGACATATCATGAAAACAAATCAAGTCAGTTGCAGCATATAGTTGATGCTGTGCACCACACTCAAACTTCAGGAGCAGGTGGGCACTCAAGTCTTTCAAAGCTTTTCATGAAACTGCAGTCTCCACTCCAAGATTGAGTTGCATATTCGATTATACTGCAATTGTGCAGGTCAGTAGTATACACCCTCAAATGAGATATAGAAGCAGAGATATTAGCAGCATGACCAAACTTCTCCTCACCTCAATCAATTGCTGTTGAACTCAAACTTGCAGGAATTGCAGTGTTTGAGTGAGTACTGCAACTTGACTTGCAGGAATTTAATTGCAGTGTTTGAGGGAGTACTGCACCTGTGTTTTGAATCTGCAGAGATTTCCTCAAGAATCCAAGGTCAGATACTGCAATCCAGCCATCACTGAAGACAATCTATCACCAGAAAACATGTATCTTTTACCTGGCAAATCTTTGAAGCTGTTCACTGAAATGCTTATGTCGACCAGGACCCATTTCAACTTGGACTGTCAGCTGGTGCGCATGTGACAATTCAAGATCTACGTGTATGAATTGGATTCATTTTGTTGTTGTCATAAAGAGTACTAAAACCCCTTGGTTGCACACAGCTTGGCACGAATCACTCACAAGCTCTCTAGCTATGGAGAGATACTAAATAAAACTACAGACCAGTATTGGATGAAAGACCACCTGAGAGCTAAAAAACTGTGAAAAGAACTCCAACAACACAGCACATCAAGAGACAGGATGACTTCTGATGCAAGATAGACATGAATAGCTCACGGCAACCTTTCTCCTCAGAGTACCCATGATTTGCCACGATGCCAAACATTCTTGAAATCCTACAATACTAAGTACTACCGCAACTCTGAGCAGCGCGCAAAAAGACTGCAAGAGTTTCAATCTGGACAAGAAACGACATGACCCACGAAACTGAATCCCACGATTCTGGAGTAGCCTAGTTCTCACGGACAGAAAAAGCTCGAAACTTGAGCGGGAACTACACATGAGCTGCACGGTGCAGCACTCAACCTAGTCTAAAGGCTGGTGAGAGGATCGTGCCAAGCCGCGGCGACAAAGGGGATGCATTCGAAGATGGTGTCGTCGCTCACCATGAGCTTACTGCACTGCAACTCATGGAGACCTCTTAGCGATTACGCACGACTGTCGCTAGATAAGTCCAGACCAGATCGGGCCGGCCGCTCCGGAAAAAGCTCATGAGTGGCGACGGACGCAGTAGTCTCTAGCTTAGACGATGAGGCCCGACAATTGCGAGAGTAATGGTTGCATCGTGCTAGGCAAGAGATCTTTATAAAGGGGAAAAAGAGATGTCGCGGGACAGAATGAAAGGAGCAGCTTGCAGCATCGGTATACTGTTGTCTTTTATTTTTGTGTGGAACAGCGCAATAAACGGAAGCTCTAGAGATAGGCCCACCATGATGCAGATCCCCTCCCCCCGTGACGACCTCCCTCATAAAAGAAACTCATCAGCTGGCTTAGGCGACGATCCACAAAGGACAGAGATCAAAGGAAAGCTGCAGGGCAGCAGCAGCAGCAGCAGCATCAGTTGTGGTTGTCCGTTTCCGATACTAGTTCATGACTCCAATCCACTCGCCGGCCGGGAACAGTAGCTAGCTTGAATCTTACTGCAACCTAGGTACTACAATCTGGTGGAATACCTGCAACAGAACTATGAGCCAAGCTAGCAAGCTAGCTAGCGAGCTGTGGGGGATTCTGAGCTAGCGATTGGACAAATCCGCGGGATAACCGCTGACATTAAGCAGGTGTAGCCACAAGCCACCCAACTGCTCATCAGGATCTCTGACAAAGTCCTGAACCACTCAATACACAGTAACATAAGAATCTGGACACCACCACAGAACATAAATGCTTGTGCTGCATGCTGGCGACAGACAGACTTCCACCTAATTTCACTTGCTTAATAAGCCGATGATACTTACAGGATGAGGAGCAAAAACTCTGCACCACTGCTAGTCCAACACGACTAGATCACGCCAAGGATAATTTATATTAAATCTAGATTCTTCTTATAATTTTTGCAAAATTTTCAACCAGAAACTACTCCTGCTGTTGTGCTGCCTGCCACTCTTCTGAATTGATCAAGCTTGAAACCCTCGATATATATATATATATATATATATAATATATATATATGCTCACTCCAAATTTTGCTCTGCAGTTCAAGACTTTGCACTGTAAGCCTTGATCTGCATCAGTACTTACTTACTTAGCTAGACTTGTAATCAAAAGACGACTTTTGTGTTGGGGGGGGGGCGCTAGCGAAAGAAAGCTATTCCAGCTGCTTTGCTTATGTCAGGTGGCGAACAAGACGACAAGGAATACGAAAAGCAGCTAGACTAGCTGGACCAGCTAAGGATCTGTCCATCGTCACTGTCGCGGGCCGCTAGCTTGCTGCTCAGATCAACACGCTGCGGTTTAGTTACGTTCCACCACTAACTTGCACATCAATTGAGTATATACTTCAGCTTCAATATATGCTTGGCTTCTGTTTCCGGGTGCTATAATATCCAACAATAATAATATTATATTCATATTTCTAGCTAGAGTTTTATGATTGCAAGTTATATATATATATATATATATATATAACTACTTTGAATAGTTGAGACAATCCTGTACATTGTGTGGATTTAATATCGTTGTTCAACTTCACCAATTCCTCATGCTTTTCAGTTTGCACTAAATAGAATATTATGATTTAGTCGTTTCCAAGTTCAGATCTAAAGATTTTATTCATATTCTTCTTGCTTCCACATGTTGTTGAACCTCTGTTGTTGTTGGTTCTTGCAAGTTGAGTTTGAATCTATCAAGAACTCACTCTTCTTGCAGTCGTCTGGTTAGTATATATTAAAATTTTTATTCAGTTTTACAAGTTCCATGACATATGCACGATCACATGGTGAACATATAGAAACAAACAAGTTCGTTTTGAGTTGAGCAAGCTTGTTAATGCTTTCTAGTTTGATTCATGTTTTTTCAAAACCTTTTTCTAAAAAGTTTTGAAATTGAGAATTTTGTCTTTCACTTGAGCTAATAAGAACTTGCAGTTTCATTTACTGTTTTAGTCGTATGTTTTAAATTTTTAAATAAGTTTGTTTTGAAGTTAATCAAAATAAATTTGTGATTAGTTTGAGTATCATTTTATATATGTACATTTCAGTCACATGTTGTTGAACCTTTTAAACAAGTTAACTTTAATCAAAACATGCACAATCTTTTGTTTTTATCATGTAAACTTCAATCAATCACATATGATTGAGCTTTTAAATAAGGTAGATTTGATTTTTATCAAGACATATAACTTGATTAAGATTCAATTTTATTCATTTTAAATTTCAGTCACATGTTGTTGAACCTTTTAAACAAGTTAACTTTAATCAAAACATGCATAATATTTTGTTTTTATCATGCAAACTTCAATCATATGTGATTGAACTTTTGAACAAGTTAGCTTTGATCTTTATCAAGACATGCAATTTGATTAAGATTTGATTTTGTTCATTTAAATTTTAGTCACTTGTGATTGAACATTTAAACAAGTTAGATTTAATCTTTAATCAAGACATGCAACTTGAATAAAATTTGATATAAACTTCAATCACATGTCATGATTGAATTTTTAAACACGCTAACTTTGATCTTTAATCAAGGTAGGCAACTTGAGCAAGATTTAATTTCATACAGGTAAATTTTAATCACATGTTGTTGTTGAAACTTTAAGCGAGTTAAGTTTGATATTTAATTCAGATGTGTAACTTGAACAAGATTTAGTTTCATTCATATGAATTTCAATCCATCATGTTGAACCTTTAAGTGAGTTAGCTTTGATATTTAATCAAGACATGCAAATTGAGCAATCTAACTTCAATTCTGCAAATTTTAATCATATGTGTGGCAATTATAATCTAGTGGGTTTTTAGTGGTCTTCAACATAACATGTTGTTGAACCTGTTTAAAACAAGTTGACAATGTACTTTATAAATACATACTTGTTTTTTCATTCATGATCTTCAGCCACATGTGTTATTGAATCTTTTTAACCAAGTTCATTTTTTATGATAAATGAAGTTAAATACTTTTGATCATGTTCATGCAAAATTTTAATAATTTTTTTTATTCATGTTCTTTAGACTTGCATGTATTTATTTTGTTGGATTTTAATCATGTTGTTCAACTCTGCATGTTATTTCAAACCTAGAAAAATATTAATTCTAATAATCATATGTGATTTTAGTAAAACTTCATTCATAGTGTTGTGATGATTTCATTAAATTCATGTTTTTCAACATAGGTTATATCAACTTCATCAAAATAACTTGAATGTGACAGTCATTAAAATAGTTTTGGTAGTGTTTCATTCATGTGATTCAATCATATGTTGTTAAACCTTTTAACCAATTCCATTGTAATTAAATATAAATGAATTGTTTTTGATAATCTTTTTTTCTTTTTGTTTAACCATATGTTTTGAAATTGTATAAAAATTTAGTATCATTTTTAAACATTACATTTTTAGCAAGATTTTTTAATATTAAAATATTTTGACTAACAAGTTAAATATGATATTGTTTAATTGTGCATGATGTGGAATGTTAAAATGAGAATTGAGTCTTATGATAATCATATGTATGTTTTAATAGATTTTCATTCATTTTTATTATCCTTCTTGATAAAATGAAATTATGATCTAGTCAAGTTTGTTGGACTTGTTGATTTCAATTTCACATGTCATGTTTAATGAACTTAAACAAGCTAATGGTATACCTATTAATTTACATTCTGGTAGGACTTTAACATTTACGTATGTATTAAATTAAACCCAAATAAGATACAAGTTAAAAGTGATTATCATTTTATTTTGCTAAAATTTCATTCACATTGTTTAACCACATTTTAACATTGAATGTTATATTTATTCTCATTTGAGAAAAAAATATTCAAAATTTTTAATGACACATTTGTTATTAAATTTAATCCATAACTTAATGTTAAAATAATTTAAATTGACATGTTGTTTGAAACTTTTGGTAGGAATTGATTCAAAAAATTGATTCACATTTTATTATGCTTGTAAATATGTACATTCAATGATGTTTTCAATATTTTTGTCGCATAATCTCACCATTATTTTTAAATTACTAAATTATATATGTTTTACAATTATTTTTACAAATTAAAAAAAAAAAAGAATCAAATGATCGTTATCAATTTATTGAGCTTTTGAACAAACTTTCATTATGGTTACATGATTTTGTTTATGTGACTTTTTTTTTCAATTGTTAGATTGTGATCAAACTCTATTTGATAATAATGTCTTCCCACTTCTTTGATTGTAATTTGGTGAATCCAATTGAAAGTTGATATTTCAAAATTATAACAACATGAACTACACTCTGAAAAGATCCACAAAATGGTGTTGACCATTTACATCTTTTGTCTACCCATATATATGTACTATTAATTCATTGAAATAAATGTTTGAGTAAAATATTCAAGCTTTGAGGGATATTTTTCTTTCGTAATAATCTTGGTGCAACTAGTACTTTCACAATTAGATTTAGATTTAATTTTACCCTTCAAATTTTAATGTGTTGAATTTGCACATTGTTTTTTATTCACAACAAAATGCATATATTAAAGTTGTGGGTATGAGCCAATTTATGTATATGATTGAACACAAAATGACCAATATGTCCTTTAAATGTATTTGTTATCAAATCAACTTTCAACCATCTAAATTACATGAATTCAAATATTTGACCTAGTTGATTAAATGTGTTTCATTGTTTGATAAATTGTGACATATTATACCATCAATATATATTAATATATATATAAAAATTACAATCAAAGTAGTGACACAAAAAAATAAATAAATATTATGTGTAAAAGTTATTCTCAATGCATCACACGCATGTGATTCAAATTGTGCATATCAATCAAATATGAAAAGGGGGCGAGGGGGGGGGAGCAAAAGTTCTTTTCAACTTCAACTTTTAAAAAGGATAACTTATATTATATTTGATGTGCTTTAATCTTTTGGTTGACATAGTTCATTACTATAAAAGTGGGGTTTAGTTTGGCCATCCAATTCACGATGGGCCTTAAAAGTGAACTAAGGTCACCATTTCACTACATCATTTTATTTAAAAGTGAAATTTACTTTAAAGTGAACTAGCCCACCACTTGCTTACACCTTTTCACCTAGGGTGAAACTTGAATCATTCATGTTGACGTTTATAGTAAAAGCTATTAATAAGGTAATTCATTAAGGCCAAAATTATTCAAATAATTATTTTATTTTAATTTAAAAGCTTATAAATTTGTGAATAGTTTATATATTGCATTATGCTTATGTGTAAACTTATTAAATGTATTTATGTTGAATATAATGTACACACCTTTATGTACACACACATTGTTCATACATGTATTTAATACTTAGCATGTTATAACCAATAGTTTTCAAAATATTATAAATAAAATAAAATAAAATGACTCTTTATGACATAATATACTAGTTATTTTATAATGTAATATGAAACATTAATACCAGTTTTATTATTTATTAAGATAAATGATTTTTTAATATTTCATTTTATGTCAAATGTAGTAAATTCTTTTACAGAAACAAATATTGTAACTTGTCAAGTCATATTTTTTTGTGCAAAATGTTTTGTGAGTTGTCATTAATCAATTAAAAAAAATATTCAAATGGGTTTTCCTCTAAATGATTTGATTTTTTTTATCCATTATAATTTAAAATATTATAAAAAAATGACAAATTCATTATTGGTGAATTTGTTGAGATAATTCAATATCTTCATAGCAACTAGTCTCCATCAATAGAGAACACAGTGAATTCATTAAATTTTTTGAATACTTTTTTGAATCAATTGAGATAATTTTATACAATTTAGAGGCCAGTGTACTTCATCCAAAGCACTCTTCAGAGGTCACTTTTAGTATTTGAGTGTTTACCAGGAACCAAAGTTTTTAAAAATTTCCGCCCAATTTGTGATGTAGTTGAAGTGGCAATCATTCATAAGATAATTTAGCCATAATTGGCGATAAAAAAATATGAAAATAAAAACATTCTAGCATCCTTCTATGTTTTTGGCTACATGTTACCACTTAGGATAGAATTTGGAGATTTTAATAAAATTTAAATTATTATTTCTTTCAAATTTCAGATGTTGTGTCATTGGCTAGCATCCTACAAGGGATGTAGCATTAAATGGCCATAGACTTTTAGAACTTATTTAAATAATTAAAAAAATAGTTTAAAAAATGCTACCAAACTAAAAGTAGAGCCCAAATGTGGAAAAAAGTCTTTTTGAAATTTTCTTTTCCCCAAATTTGATGATTTTTTTCAGAAAAAAATGGGAAAATTATCATAGACTATTCCCTTTCTATTTTGATTTCTCATATTTTGACAAGATTTTGCACCAAAAGAAAACCCATGGTGAAGACACTCTATTGAATTTTTCAATTATCACTTATTAGATCTAATTATGCACTAACCCAAATCAAAGTTAACAAAGAACATTGATCATATGTAAACTTTTCATAAGTGATATTTTCTTTACTCTCAAGACCAAGCCATTCATAGTTTGTTAATCTTCAGGCTAGAGGTCCAATGTTATAGCAATAACTAGAGCAATCTCAAGACCAAACCATTCATAATTTGTTAATCTTTAGGCTAGTGGTCACAATGTTATAGCAATAACTAGAGCAAATTTAATTGAGAGCACTTCTTCATCCAATGTAATTTGAACTCCTTCCAATTGGGTCCTCGCCTACTTTGAGGGGTGTAGCCTTGAGGGCTTTATTAGCCTGAAGGTGTAGGCTTGGAAATTGGGGTTTAGGGTTTAGGGTTGGGGGAGGGCCACCTAAAATGAGCTCTCTCCCTCAACCCCCTCCTTTTAAAGTGCAAATGGCTTTTTAATGCAAATTGTGAAAGGTCCTTGCAATTGATAAAAACACATGTTCTTCTTTGGAGGGAGATGCTTTGAAATAAATAGAAAGGAAGAAAAATTTGGAGTGTTTTATGCATAAGAAGATGTTTTTTTGAATTGGTAATCAATCTTCTTCTTATTGTGGTGGTGAAGTTTCAGTATTTTGTGAACTTTTTGTTTAGAATTTTTTTTGGGAAAAAAACATGTTTTTATCAATGTGAAGTGTGTTATTTCAGCAAAATTTGCCACATTTGCAAAAAAATTAAAGGACAAAAGAAAACTGTTTTTACCTTTGGCTCAAAAAGGTTTCATCACCACATTTGGCATATTTTTTTGTAATTAGGTACTAGATTATTAATAACACAAACAAAAAAATAAAATTTGTCAAATGTCTCACGATCTCTATCGACAACACATAACATTCGATTGTGGTGAATGCATTGTACAACCTTTAAATTGATGATAATTTTGTTACAAATTGTCTTTTCTATGAAAATGGGTTAAAGAATAATGTTGTGAATTTGGGCAAATTGTTACAAAAGTACATGCCATTGCCAAGCTTGTGTTCCAATCAACCCACTTCATATTTCAAGAACCAACTAAAAAACTCACAATTTTAGTTCACTTAGATTCTTGTACTTAATTCCATAAGTTCTTTTAACAAATTTTCATCTCTTCAATGTGAGAATTATTGTGTAAAGTTTTCAGTATAAGCACAAAGGTTGAAGTCCCACCAATAATAAATAGCAAAAATATTGTGTTTTATAGCCACATGATTACACTTGTTTGGACAAAGTTTGTCAAAATAAAGTTTAAGACATTACTACAAGAAGACATTTTTTTAAGTTTTTCTTATTGAGTGTAATCAAAATAGCCAATCGTCAAAGTTGTGTCGATTTGGCATATCTAGAATATTTTTATATCAACTAGTGTTGGGTGTGTATATTACATTAGACATACCCTCCATGTTAGTATAAATTAAATTTGAAACTTATCTATGCTTGCCCTCCATGTAAATTAGTGCAAACCATGTAAAAAAAATTTGAAAAAAAATTCATGCAAAAGTTGTCAACAAGAGTGTCACTAAACAAAACATTCCCAAAGTTTCAAAAAACAAATAGTGATGGGCCAATTAAATTGGCTCATTATAAATAAACAAGTGAATAATAAAAAGCTTCGGGACACACCACAACAAATTAATATGAATCATATTAATATCCCAAGCTCTTGTAAAAACCTAAGTCAAAATTGTTGATGAATTAAATTAAAAATGGAAATTCAACTCAAGTTATAAGGTTGGACAACATGTACGCAATATGCATCCAAGAATGTGCACCCAAAAAATTCCTCAAGAGCATCATAGGTTGTCCCATATCCTTTGCCCAAAAAGTGTGAGCTTGAATTGCATATATGTGAAGTAAATTGCAGAACATTCACAATACTTCATCATTAGTAAAATCATGTATTTGGGGATATATAGGAGTATTAAACTTTTTTTTCATGAGAGAGCAACAAAAGTAGCCCATTTTGTTTTTTTTAAATTTGAGTTTTGGGATGCATCCACAATCAATTAATGTTGATTGCAAATAGGTTTAATCACTAAGGGTGTATGATAGGTAGACTTACATTTACTTTGCCAAAAACATTTACAATTGGCAATGTAAGTGTAATTGATTTTTTTTTTATACTTCCGTTGTGTAAGTGTAAAAATATATATTTAAATTCAA
>Ga0209208_10001562_pt1 | contig 32438 bp, 17 predicted proteins | sample S1TSphfallax_3_FD_187694 | JGI IMG/M metagenome (GOLD analysis project Ga0209208, IMG submission 187694) | Host-associated microbial communities from peat moss isolated from Minnesota, USA - S1T2_Fd - Sphagnum fallax MG (SPAdes) (version 2) | ecosystem: Host-associated > Plants > Peat moss >...
GAAGTTTGATAGTAAGCCACATGTGCATGACATGGAGACTATCTATTTATTGATGGGAGCATGTATGAATGTAGCTTAAGCATGATAAAAACCTCAAAGCTTAAACTGAATCCATGTCTCTAATTAGAGCACAAATCTAACATTTCCTAGTCTGAAAAATATAGTCATCAAGAGGCCTCACTCACTCTACAACCCATGTGTCCCGAAACCCTAATTCTGTCTCTTGTTCTTCTCGCGACGCTCGAAAAACCCTAAACCCTAGTGCTTCAGCAATTCTTTGTTCTCCTTCTTCCATTGCTCTTGTACGCCCCCCAAGCAAGGAAGGAAGCAAGCAACCAAGACCTTGCAAATTCCTCAGATGGATGCATCGTCGTCGCAAGCATTCTCATTGCTTGTGTCCAGCAAACGGCATCCCAGTTATGATTTGTTCCACAGAGCTTGCAGTAGTAGACCGATTGCCGGTTTTTTCACATTCCGAGGTTTTTGTTCTTCTTCTACGCTTGAGAGATGCAGATTTGTGCTAGGGACAAGAAAGCGGTATGTGTCGTCTTTGTCGTCGTCGTCGTCGTCGCGAAATGTCGATCGTAGTATCATCCGTTGTCAGAGTTTCCTTTCCAATCGTGGATCCTCACGAGATGCCATCAACGAGAAATTGTCCCAGTTTTACGGCAAAGAAGAAGACGAAGAAGCCCGAGATGGAGGAGCTGCTGCTGGTTTGCCACTGCAAAACCCCCTCGACCTAGAGACGGCGCAAATTGGAGCTCGCTTGGAGGTGCTTCTTCTACAGCCACAAGAAACTCGTGAAGAAAACGAAGAGCCTGGATGTAGTGCTGCCGAAGGAGGCCATAGCCTTGCGGTTGAAGAAGAGGGACTTAGCAATTCTCCTTCTTCTTCTTCTTTGTCTTCAGGAGTGTCGCATGGGGAGGAAATCGAAGAAGAAAGACTGAAAGAAAGACTTGGGGGAAGCACTGAGGAAAGAAATGGAGAAGAGAGAGGAGGAGGAGAGGAAGAAAGCAATGAAGAAGGTAGAAGAGGAGGACATCAAGAGGAGAATCCAAGAGCAGAAGATGGCAGCAGCTCTAGAGACTTCTTCGTCTCCTCAGCTACTGATTTCACTAACGCTTCTTCTTCTTCTTCTTCTTCTTCGTCTAGTTCAAGCTCACGGGTGGTGAGGAAGGAGAGATTTCCGCGTGGCACTTTGTTTACTGCAATTCAAGCTCAACTCCCAACCCAATTGGACCATCTCATCAACTTGGACGAGATTCTGAGTGCGTTGAAACAGACGACAAGTGCAGAGGGACTGCACGAGGTGATGGCGAACTGGAAAGGGAAGCTCTCCTTCCGTTTGATGATGTCGTTGTTGAAGGAAGAAAGGGATTGGCAACGCTCACTTGCTCTTCACGACTGGATGCTGGAAGAAGGGGGCTACAGGGCTTCCACTTTTGGCTACAATATTGTGATCAGGAATGTGTTGAAGAATAGGAGATGGACACTAGGTGAAGGCCTTGTGAGTGAGATGATAGAGAAAAAAGTCGCACCAGACAAGTTCACGTACTCCACTCTCATCAGTTCCTTTGGCAAGGCTGGGAAGTTTGATTCTGCACTCATGTGGTTGCACAGGATGGAAGAGAAAGGAATCACTCCAGATCTTGTCACCTTCAGCACTGTCATTGTGCTTGCAGGGAAGTTGAAGAATTTCACAAGGGCTGTGTCCCTATTCTCAAAGATGAGAGCTGCTGGTAAAACCCTAAACTGTAAAACCTTGTAATCTGTGTCCACCACATGCTGCTTGCATCTAAACTCTCAAAACTTTGTGACCCAGAATATTCCTGTCTCTTCTTTGTCTGAAAACGAGGGCTCCTACCACCTTCATCTGCTGCCTGCATCCTTTGCTGAATTTCTTCATGTGTGTGATTCTGTCTCATCCCAAAACCCTGAACCATAAACCCTTATAATCTGTGTCCACCACATGCTGCTTGAATCTAAACTCTCAAAACTGTGATCCAGAATCTTGCTGTCTCTTTGTCTGAAAATTTGGGCTGTGACCAACTTCATCTGCTGCCTGCATTCTTTGCTGAATTTCTTCCTGTGTGTGATTCTGTCTCTACCCTAAACCCTAAACCCTCATAAGCTGTGTCCACCACATGCTGCCTGCATTCTTTGCCAAATTGAATTCTTCATGTGTGTGATTCTGTCTTGAGGAAGGAATGCAGAAAGAGCAAGAACTCAATAAGCATGAATTTCAATTTCTGCTTGCACTGGGATTCTCTTTTTCTGTGCATGCAGGAATCAAGCCTGATCGTGTGGTGTTCAACTCCATGATCAACATATTTGGAAAGGCACAGCTTTATAAAGAAGCAGAGAGCCTTCTTGCAGAGATGAAGGAACTGCAAATTGAGCCTGACACTGTGAGCTACACCACTCTGATCAACATGTATGCAGAAAATGAGCGTTTCTCAGAAGCCAAGGGAGTTTTCTTTGAGATGCGAGCCAAAGGATGTGTCCCAGACCTCACCACTTGCAACATAATGATTGATGTCTATGGCAAACTTGATTTGCTGCAGGAGGCTGAAAACCTCTTCCGGAGTTTGCGAAATTTTGGTATTATACCAAATGTGGTGACGTTCAACACCATGATCAATGTGTATGGAGAAGCAGAGATGGTGAATGAAGCTGTTCGATTGTTTCATTTTATGCATCACAAGGAGGTTCTTCCAAATATTGTTACTTACAACACACTGATCAAGCTATATGGTAATCTGTATGACCTTCAACGAGTTACAAACTTGGTGCAGCAGATGGAGAACAGGGGGATTGAACCAAATACAATGACATACACTGCTCTCATATCAATCTATGGGAAAACTGGCAAGTATGACAAAGCTGCACTTCTGTTTCAGAGCTTGCGAGTGAAGGGTTATCCAATGGACGAAATTTTGTATCAATCAATGGTGGTGGTGTATGAGAAGGCAGGAATGATGGGTCATGCTCGAAGGCTTCTTGATGAGCTGAAACAACGTGAGAATGTGTCCCGAGATGTGGCAGTTAATGTGTTAGCCATGGCAGGGAAGCTGGAGGAAGCTGTGAAGCTTTTTTGGAAAGCTGAGCAAGCTGGGGAGGTTAAGGATCCATCTGTATACAAGAATATGATTGATCTTTTGATGCGGGAAAGGAAAGCTACTCCTGCTGTCAAAGTCTTTGAAGCACTCAGGGCAAGGGGGCTCTTACCTGACTCTGATACTTGTCTCCAGGTATTGAGTGCCTATGGGCAGCTGCAACTTGTGCAGGAAGCAGAGAAAGTGTACAGGGTGATGTGGCAAGAAGGGGCAGTGTTCACAGAGGAGGTACATTGGAAGATGATGGAGCTGTATGGCCATTCTGGTGATGTCAAAGCAGCAGAGGCCATATTTCTGAAGCTCAAGGAGGAAGGTGGGGTGTCTGAGAAAGGATTGTATCTGACAATGGCTAGGGTGTATGAAAAGGCAAACAGGTTGAACGATGCTGCTCGTGTATTCCAAGAGATGAAAGACAGAGAGGCCATATCCGTGTAACTTCAGGTGACCTATGGATCTGAGGGAGACAAAAGCTCTCATGTGCTGCAGCAGATGCTGCAGCTGCAGTTGAAAGTGATCATTTGTATGTCCATGACAAGACCCTCACAATGTAGGGGCTTTTTTCTATTGTCTTTTCATGTTGAGTTTATTTCAGAGTGTATGATAAAATCAATGTTTGACACAGTGTTCTAGTTGACGTTACCATCTGCAGCTAATTGTTGCAGGTGACCACAACCTTACCTGTTGCATGGCCTCTGATGCTGCAAGCCCAAGCATTGGCTGACTTCTCCAATGGGTATGTTGAATCCACAATCACCTTCAGCTTCCCTGCCTCCATCAGATCTATCACCTCTTGTAAGTCTGCTGCATTGGCTGTCATCACAAACGGCACAAATTTGTGCTTTGCGAATGTGAGCTTGTTATACCAATCCCGGGCTATGGTCTTGAGTGTCGGCGTCATGTCAATCACCATACCCTTGGGTGCAAGTTCGGCTTTGAAGGCCTCCAAAGGTTGGTAGGGTGCCAAGTGCACCACCACATCATATTTCCGTCCTGATGGGCTTTGGTATCTCAAGCCCTCTGGTGTTTTGTAGTCTAGCACTTCATCAGCTCCTAGGTTCTTCACCAAGGCCATGTTGCGAGCACCACAAGTTGCTGTTACAAAACAGCCTCCTAGCTTCGCTAACTAAACAAAACAATAACCAACAGTCATGAACTCCATGTATGCACATATGTTTGAAAGATTCTACAAGGAAAATACCATTGCAGAACTCTGAATTTTTTTTTTGTTCTTGGTTGCACAGGAGGCAGGAATGCAAACCTGAACATATAATGTTCCAACCCCACCAGATGCAGCTGTGATAAGCACATTCAGATTGCTGCTTCCATCAAGTCTGATGCCAGCCACATTCTTAGCACTTTGGAGAGCGGTGAGACCAGTAACAGGCACAGAAGCGCCTTCTACTGGTGAGATGATGGGTGGCCGCTTCACTGTGGACGTGATCGGTGCTACAGCATACTCTGCCAGTGACCCACCTTTCTGCAGGTAATTTGCACATACTCCCAAATTTTCAGAAAAAACAACATAATTATTGACATTGCATTCAGGTCAAGTGCAAATTGATTGGCAATTTGCTTGATCAACCCATTGAGTCAAATAGGATTTATTCACATTGTGAAGGACCAAGGAGACTGATGCCCAAAGAATTTGGACAATCAGTGAGATGGGTACAACAAAGATGAGGATTTTAGGTCATTCCTGCAACTCTATCCCTGAAAATGAGATATGTTCAACTTTGTAGATGGGTATTTCACATTGTAACTGCACTCTACTTGATGGGGCTGGGCCTTAAAATTACATACCAACAGATTGATCCAGCTGATTATTTTGTCACCAGGAATGAAGTTTGCAACTCCCGGTCCCACACCCACCACCTCACCTGAAATATCTGTGCCTGCAAACAAATGCAAGATGATGACGGTCTCTGGAACAGGTTCAATATCTGAGTATAATTGGGTTGCAGATCATGGAACTTTTGTCACCGCATTTAGATAAGTTTGTACCAATCTTTACTGGTTAAAGATAATGCAACTTTGTCAAAACTTTCTCCTGACAATGAATTGATATAAAATTTAGTAATTTTTTTTTCCAGATATTAAGGTCCCTGAATCATGCAGTTTGAACCTGGGATGTGCGGAAATTTGAGAGGTAGAATGTGCTTTAATAATCCTCCTTGGATTTTCCAGTCAACTGCATTGATCCCTGCTGCCTCAACCTTCACCAGAACCTCTCCCTTCTTCGGCTTTGGCAGAGGTACATCCACCAACTGCATGAAAAGCCATGATTACCATGTAGGTCACAGATAAATCATAAACCCATACTAGACTCAGCCTGAATGTGTCTAAAACCAATGTCTACAAAAAGGTCTTGCAAATTGGATCCTGCATGTATTTTGAATTGCATAACGATGAAGTTTCATGAATAATTAGAGTGAGAAGTGTGATGAGGTATGTCTGCCTGAAGTGATGAAGGTCCATCACCACCATATGTCGAGTACTGCACAGCCCGCATCATATTGACCATTGCAATTGAAGACAGTCTTTCCTTCTGTTGCAGATGGGCTGCCGATTGAGGTGCCAAATACTGATGAGCTCTGGAAATACCCCACAAATCTTTTCAGATCTTTTTCCCTTGCAAAAAACTCAGGCCTACCAACTGGGGTTGCAATGGAGAGCTCAGGCCTGGAGAGATATCCCAGCTGCTGCAAGGTCTTTACAGACTTCAAGTGTTGGAGATTCAGGGAGTAACAACAATATAGATAGATCTCTAGCTAGCTCTTTGCAATGTCCTTACAAGCAATGGGACTGTGCATTGGGAAGATTGACCAAGCCGTTGTCATGCATACACCATCTTGCACATGATGATTTCATGTCACATAAGTTCTATGGTGGCCTTTCCAGTTAATGGGTTTGACTAGTTTTTTTCAATCTGCTTCATTGATTGCATGGGCCTATAATTGATGGCTAGGGTGCACTTGAATTTCCAGTGTTTTTTTTGTCAATTTTGTGATGTAGCCAAAGTGGTGATGATCCACAGGAACATTTAGCCAAATTTTGGTTCCAAGCTAAATATGAAAGTAATTTTTGAAAAAAATCATCCTTCTGTATTTTTGGATCTACATATGGTAACCATGTACAGAAATCTGGTGGTTTTTCTTAAAATTTGGTTGAATTCTGGCTATTGAAAATCCTCAAATAGCACTTGATTTTAGCACTTTTAATTTTTAATATAGCTTTTTGGCTATATATAGCCAAGGGAAAAAAAGGCTGGAGTGAACCAACACCGACCAGCACGGACCATCCATTGGAAGCCTGGCTATGGCTCAATTGTGGATGAACCTCATTTCAACGAGTGTGACAATTAAGTTATTAACACAAAAATATACCTATGTCAAAAATCTTTAAAATACACCAGGCACCTGTGCCCAAAATCTCTTAAAAAAACACCTGCCTACAAATTCTATTTTAGGGTTTTACCTCGTTCTGTTTCTTAAGAAAACCCCTAAGAAACAATTGAGAAAGTTAGTGAATTCAGCTCACATTTTCTGTTCAGCTCACAAAGTTTTAGGGTTGATGTGGACAGATGTATGCAAAGTTTGTGGGTCTGCAATCTCTGGAGCTCAAGCTTGCATCAAGCTCTCAAGACGTTGTTGGGAGAACCTGAGCTTCAAGACAGTGTAGTGATAATCTGAGCAAGGGTTATTAGGGTAAGTTTCTTGATGTATCTGGAAATTCGATTGCGGAGCTTCCCTTGGAACTAGGTTTTGATAGGTTGGTAAGTAATAAAAACAGAAGCTGAGACAACCACTGTGGTTAGCTAAGGACCTGGAACCCAATGCAAAAGAATTCTCTGTCCACCCACCCACCCACCATCCATCCATCCATCCATCCCTCATGATGCAATGGTGGCTGTTGGTTCAATCTGGCTATAATGGATTCTATGTCACACAAGAATGATGTCTGGCAGGCCACTTTTAATTGTTGACCAGTTTTGAATTAGTAAATTTGGTGTGCCAAGATTGTGGATCTTCCTTCATATATATCCAAAAAAAAAAACCCATTTTTTGGGTTAAAAGAATTGCCCAAAACTAGATTTCCATTAGTATGAAAGAAAGAAGAAATGGGTCATTGTATAGTCATTGGTCATTAGCCTACACTACCATGAATTAAAATTTCTTGTGAACAAAAAGTACAATTAGTTTCTCCTCTCAATCTAATATTGCATCCAGCTTATGTTATTTGAAATGGTCAAAATCTTTTCATACATACATGTTGTGTCTATAATGGTGATATTATAAGTTCAATTTGTTTAATACATATTTTCAAGTTTTGATCAATATTTGCAAAGTTGATCATTCATTTCAGAAATGAAGATTTGAAGTTGCTAGATATGGAGCACATAAACATGGATCATAAACAAGAACACTTGTTGGTGTTGTGCATTGTGAGGTCTCCTTGCTTTCAAAGAATAACTCCTTTCATTGGTTTGAACCATCTTGAAAGCTCCTCAATGCACTCTTATATATTTCTAATTGGACCCATGATTGATTTTCCCAAAGTTCCCCATCCACAATATGTGCACCCCTTGGTGTTCCTTGGTTCCCCATTTTTGTATATTTCCAATGCTATCAACCTTTGTACACAAAATGCACATCCATATGCTCCAAGACCCCCAAGCCAAGAACTTGATTCAATGTCAACCTTTTTCAAGGTTGGAGATAAATGGCTAACTTGAGTAAATCATTAAAGCTCATGATTTAAGTGGGTTCAGGGCTTAGCTATCTGTACCCTTGATATCAATGTTCTTTTGATGTTCCCAAAGTTTTCCATAGCATTAAATTTCATATTTTGGGGCCTATATTTGTTCAATTTGTGAGCTTATAGGCATTTAATATGTTTGATCTAATTTTTTCATCATTATGGCTAATAATCAAAGCATGGATGATCATTTAGGCTTAGGTTTTTGTTTTCTTGATGTTGTTTGAATTTTTCTTGTTCATAATATTGCTCTTAATTTCAAAACCTTGTATTGTTCCAAACACAAAGACATAGTTCCAATGAAGATATCATTTTCATATTTGTGGATTGTTGGAATATTTTGCAACAAAGGCCTCAAAAGTGCTTCAATATTCATCAAGCTGTGTTAAGTAGATTTGAAGATAAGAAACCATCCATATGGAAACATCTAGAAAACATGCAAAACATAAACATAATTATGGTTGTTATCAAAGTTTGCATCTTTCCAGGCCATTAAATAGGTTTCTAAAGTTTGTGGACAAATTTTCACCTTCAAGCATAAAAAACCCTTACATACAATTCACGTGCATTCTTATACCTTGGACTCTTCCACTAGATCTTGAATTATTGACTAAGGAAAGCACATATTTGAAAGCATGGAAAATGAGACTTCAAGGTACAAATTCATGAAACACATTTAAAACATGATTGTTGGAGACTTCAAGGTACAAATTCATGAAACACATTCAAAACATGATTGTTGACTACAACACCACAACAATAGCAAGCTCCTGCTTTTGGAACTTCAACTTAAGAAACCTTGACAAATGAACCATGCAAATGTGATGCTAGTCTTTACAAATGGTTTACATCCAGTCTTCCACAGTTTGTGGACCTTTCTCTTGACAAATGGTCTACTACACCCTTAAATTTAGGAATGCACTAGAAAGAAAGAAACATTACAAAAACAATTAGGCTTGCTCAACAAAGAGAATAACCTTTGGTGCAGTGCAGCTTGATTGAGGAGCCTGGTTCAGAAGTTGTAACTTGATGTTTAGACAATGAGGGAAGCAGAAGTAGACACTATCAACACAATAATGGATCCGTTGGTTAACTGAAAGGAATTCAATGATCAGTTCGCCCTTAGTCTCAAAGAATTACAACCTAATTGTTTTAATGGGAACCCATCTCTGCCAGGTCTGCTCATACTATTCTTCTGGTAAAAAATATCAACAAAGTGACTGCAAAAGATTATGATACACCAAGTTCTTTGTCTAACACAATTGGCAATATATAACGTACTTCTCACCCAACTCCTGGATTGCAAAGATCTTCCACTAGTAATTAGCTTCAATAATGTCAATGGCATCTGCAGAGAATTGAGCTTAAATCCCAAAAGTTAATTGAGAGATTTATCTAAATTAGCAAGTAGTGTATCTCTCAACCCTTGTGGCCAAAATGTTCAGCAAGTGATCACAAATATCCATGTGCAAAGTAATTTGCTGTTACTTTTGCCCCTCCATGTTGAAAATCATGAGACAAAGCTGGAGGGGTGAGAGAAAGAACAAAGCGGTGGGTTTTTTAATTTCTGAGGGAATAATGGCAGGACATGCAGAGGAAGAAAGTGGCATGCCAATTCATCAGAGGCAGCGACAGAAGAGGACTAGTTTCAAATGCAAAACTTGGCTTTGATCCTGGAAACCAAGAAGCATTGCTTAATATCCAATGTGCCCCTGGAATTTCAAAGACATTGTATTGTAGATTGAGATCAAGTAACTGAGAATTGGCCCACCCAGCTCTTCACTTTGCAGATAACATACAACTAGTATGCAGTCACAACTATGCTTGCAGGCCTCTATCAAATGTTTTACACTATCCAATTTTTCATGTTCAGGGGTGTGGATCATAGAGATGCTCTAAGACATCACCAATTTCTAGAGCACCCTCACCTTCATTACTATCAAATTCTTTTGAGCAATGTAACCCAATGATTATTACCCCAATTTGTCAGTAGATTTTTATTATAAGTTCCAGTAGGTAGCCAAGAATGTAGGACCCTGTTTTTCAAAAACTTTCATGTCTGGTATGTAGCCAAATTTCGAATGATCCAACCAAGAGTTGAGGAAAATGAACTTCGATGTGGTTGGGGCTTTTTCTTGGTGGGTGTGATAGTTGTGCTCCATTTTATTGGTTGGTGACAAGTCCAAATTTTGTGTAGGTAATAATTATATTGTATAGTTTAGGTAGAGGTGATATAGTTTTGTGTAGGTAATAATTATATTGTATAGTTTAGGTAGAGGTGATATAGTTTTGTGTAGGTAATACTTATTTTGTATACTTTAGGTATAGGTAATATTTTGTACACCTAGTTTTTCTTACTTATGAGCCATAAGAGACACCCTTTCATTTGGTTCCAATTCCCTAGCTAATCAAAATCATTAACTCAAGTTTTCTTTTTCATACCTACCTACTAGTAGCACCCACTAGCCTTTACCTACCTACCTACCTATTTTGGAAAGAAAAGAAAATTCAACTAATTTTGCTAACAATTTGGAAATTTTTGGCAAAATATAGAAACCAGAAAATTGGAATTAAAAGAAAATGGACCTATTCAACCACTTGTGTGGGATTTTTCTTGAGAGTGATGATAAGTAAGTACCTGTGTTGTATGTGGTATATAGGCATGTCCTTTATAGGGATATGCCTGGTATCAACACTGGCATCAACACTGGCACCAAGGACCCTAGTACCAGACTGGTATGACCTCAGGCAAGCCAGACTTGTACCAGGACGGGCCTAGTAGTAGGGACACGAGCCAGTACCAGCCTTGTATCAATTTTATATCAATTTCAATACCAAGTCTATATACCTGCCTCATACCAGGCAAAGATAAAACTTGGACACAATAGAAGGATCATGCAGATATGAATTTTACCCAATACCCAAGACCAGGCTGGTATGTTCACAAGTGAGATAGGTACCATACAAACACTAGTAAGTACTAGGTACAGAGATCACATATTCCAGCAATATTGCAACAAACTTGCAGAGACCAGAGTGAGTACCAAGGACCATATTCCCAGATCCAATCACTCATGAACTAAACCATAACAGGTAAGGCACCAAACCCGTCCTACCAAATTGTAGTTTGGTCTGGGTAGTCGCAAGACAATAACTAACTTAACAAGAAGTGTACTGATTTTGAATGCCATAGTACCTAGGCTGGTTGCGCACTAATTGTTTATATTTGGAATTGTCGAAACTTTTGAAAATTGCTTACCTGCCATGTTGAAAGTCTGAGAGACACTTTAAGCACACTACCTTCAATTATTTAGTATAGTGCATAGTTATAAAATATTATTATTTCTATTGTGGAAGTAAATGATAATTTTTAAAATTATTATTAGGACACCTTGTTGTGTGAATCAGCCCAGGTACTATGGTACTAGCAGAAGAATGTTGTCTTTAAATACACTTGTTATCACTTTCTATTGCAGCCAGGTGAAATTTGTTTAAGGTGGTATCACTCAAGATGAAAAGGGTCTAGTTTCTAATGAAGTTTTTTTTAAAAATGTGAGTTTTGATCCCATCAATATTAATGAATTAAAAAGTTTCAAATATTTTATAATAAAATATCTTAGACCATCATAATTTAAGACTTCATTAAAAAATTTCACTTTTTGTTTTAAATATGACAAAATAAGAGGTAAATTAAAAAAAGAAGAAAAAGAGTGACATTGTAACAACATTTTGTTACACCTTAAAAATTCTGAACATAACGAAATACAAGAATTAATCCAAATTAAGTTGTAAAAGTTTCATAGACTAAAATTATTAGTGAAGTCACCTTGTCCTTATCTTTGAGGTTTAGTTCTACCCTCAAATCCTCTTTCATTCCCCTATTTGGAGTGAAATTGAGAAGTGAGTGAAACGGAATATCACTTAATAAGATGCGAAAGATTTAATTTAACAAAGATTTTCATTAGGCTAACAGCAAAGCTACAGGCAATGCAAAACCAAAACTTGGTGTGAAACTTAGTTGACCAATTTAATGGAAAACACGATCGAGTTTTTCCTTAAATCTTGCCTATGTACTTTTTTCATCCTCACTTTGGATGTGGTCTCCAATTGTGCCAAAACAGGTTCAGGTGCTTTATGGGCAACCTTATTACATCCATGAATTAATATGTATTTGGTCACCAACAAGACAATACTGGTTACTGGACATAGCCATCCTTTGTGAGAATCAAGATGCCTTCATTTCATCCATGGAGAGAGCGATTATGAAATCTCATCCAAGCAGCAAAGGGTTATTACAAAATAATTGTGCCCATGAGAGTCCAGTCCAGGGTGGTACCTTGTGCTAACTAGTAGGTTGCTAATGAAATGGAGGTCAAACTTGTGCACAATATGGTCACAACGATATGCATCATAACTCAACTTGTGACCTGGCAGCCAACCAGAGCCTCGAGATTCTCAAGAGCAATGGTTATGAAATGCAAACAGCAATATGTCTAATACATCTTCTTGTGGTCAAGCAATCACCCACAATTGTAATGACTAGTAGAGCTATTGACTAGCAAATCCAGTACTGTGAGCTGCAGGTTCAGGTTTAAAGGGCTTGGTAGAGCTTCAGGTACATGGTGAGAATTACCAACAAGGTTTGTAGTGTAGCTTCCTGTTGTCTAAGTCGTGTCCTTTGGCTGTTAGTTTGGTTCTTGTATTCTCTCACAAAACCAAAGTAAATGGTTTGTCGTGTTCTGGCCAGTGTACGGGTTCGTCAACAGCAAGAACTTATAATTTCAACAACCTGCACGCATTTGAAAACCATATATAAAGAGGGGGAGTACTAGCAGCTTGAGGTACAATGGTGACAATTACCAACAAGGCTCACAATGCACCTTGCCTTCTTAGTTCTGTCTTTGGACTGTGGATTTCTCTTGTACTTATTTTCCCACAAAACGAAAATAAATGGTTCACCTTGGTCCAGGCAAGTGTACGAGTTTGACAACATCAAAGAACTTATTTCAACAAGCTAGCTGCAGGCATTTGAAATGATAGTATCATAGGGGAGTTGGGGATCAGACCCCTTGCTTTTTTTTCAGGCAGTTTGGATCAGTGTTGTCCTTTTCTTATGCAGGTTGGAGTTTCATACAAAATCATATAGGGTTTAGAGTTTAGGTTCAATGTTATAACTCAGCTGTCGATGGGTTCACCTAAATTACTCAAGAGGGTTCACCTTGAGAAACTATCTTTTGAACCCTCCTACTTCCACCTCATACTTTCACCATGTACTAACAAAGGTTCTATCAAACTCCAAAAAAAAAAAAAAAAACTAAAAATGAAATCAAAGGTTCTTTTCAAAGTCAAAAATTGCACAATAACATATTAATTAAAACTAGTGTTGTTGGGAGGGTTAGAATCAAGAGTACCAAGTCTGATTTTTGGAACCAATTTTAGAATCAGACCTAGAATATACATTTTTTTTAAGAACCAAACCTGGAATTGGATTCTTGTTTTCATTTATGTGTGGAACCAAAACTAAGGTTTCTGAAAGAAAATAAAGACATGACCTAGGAGCTAAGTTCCAAAGGTTAACCATTGGTTCCAGTGTGAATTACTTGAAACCAGGATCAAAACTAAGTCTTCTTTCCAAACCAAAACTATTTTAATTTATTTTCTAGAACTGAAACCAGAGGTTCTTCATAAAAGTAAAGAACTGCTGAACACTAGTTAAAACTAGTTTGCTAGGTCCTAAGTTCATGTTAAATTTCGAGGTTTCAAGTTCATATTCTTGTGGTCTGTAGCTTGGACCTGAGCTAATACCTTTTGGTGGAATCAATGTTTTGCTAGACGCAAAATCAAGATTAGAATTTTGAAAACAAATTTATTGAACACAAGTTCATGTCCTATATAGGTAGGCAAGTAAATGATTGATTTTAACCATTAAAATCCTCAATTTTAATTAGTTGTACAATTTCACTTGTGAAGAGGCTGAGTCAAGGGTCAAAAATTGCCCTCAATTAGCCTTCCTAGCCTAGTTGGGTTAACTTTGAAAATTCAATTATAAATTAACCTCCTAGTTTGGAGTTCCAACAACAGTGAAATTTTAATTCACTTCTTGTTTTCAAGATCCTCACATTCCAAAATTTGGAAGGCTTCATTTTGATTTGAAGAATTACATTTTGGCTTGAATATTTTTTTTGGGGTGAATAGTAACTTAGTCATTGTGTGTGCAATATTAGAATACATGCATTAATTCATGTCAAAAGATTTTCTTTTGGCCAGTAAAGCTTCAAATTGAATCTTGTGTAGGACTTGCCCAATTTTACATGAGCTGAATCAAGCTTTGCTCTTTCATCATCATGTGCTTGATTTTGATTGAATTTTTTATCAAAGAACTTTGAGTTTGTAAACTTTGAGTCTAATGATTGGACTTATAATCCAATTCATTGATGAATAGATTGAACCAAATAGAAATAAAATAGATGTAAAATAGGCTTGGCTCATAGGGATGAAGCAATAGCCCTAATTACCATTTCCTCAATTATTTTTTTTGATAACACCCACATGTTATGCGTAATTGGGTTTGTAATTTTCTTCAATAAATATTTTAGGTTCTTCAGCCACTTTTTTGGATTTCATATATATATATATATTTTCCTCCATTTGGGTATGTAAATATAAAACGTTCTCTTAGTGATCTAGTGTGCATTTGAATTCATTTGACATCCAAATTGTGTTTGATTGTGTCCTAGAAAAGGTAGATTGTTTAGCATGTGTTTGGGATAGGTGGATCTTCTTTCTTTGCTAATGTGATCAAACCCCTAAATGTGAGAGAAAGACAAAAATACACTGAAAAGCCAACCAAATTGGTCTGCCCTGACATTCAGCGGGTTAATCCAACTTGATTAATCGAATTGGAACTATATCTGTTGCAAAGGCCTGCCATCTAGCACACACATGCCATGCCCAGTTGGTTCATTGTTAGTAAAAAAAAAATCTCTTTGTAAATAATTCTTTCATTTGTGCCAAAAAAAAACGAAAAGAAAAAAGAAAAAAAGGGGGAAGCTACCATATTGTTTCTAATCTAAGCTTCTTGATAAGTACAAAAGATTGCAAGACTTTGTCACAAATATGAGTGCCATGGGTCAATGGTAAGTGTGAGACTTAGGTCAAGTATTTGATTTCAGGTCTTAACATTTGCAAGTCAGAAGTACAATAGATTTTGATCAAACTTCATGATGGGTGCCTAGATCTTAATCTTGACATTTGATAAACTAGCAACCATGCATTTGTGTTTCAATTGTTGATTGGCTTCAATTTAAGGCATTTTTATGGGTTGCATAGGCCTTGTAACAAATGCCTTAAGCCATGTCCAATATTTGTTTGGTTTTTTTAGTTTTGGGAAATAAAAGGAAAGTTAAACATTAAAAGAAATCCACATTAAAAGTGTATTCTCCAATTAATGATGCTCTTGACCAAATTGTACAACAGATATATAATTGACTTTGGTGAGAACTTGTAGGGAGCAACTTGTAAACACAATATCCAAAAATGAGAATTTTGATAGAAAATAATGAATGTGGAGCTAATAGGACTATACAGTCCATTGCAATTTGCATACATGTTGGATCAAACCTTCATAAAAAGAGGTTCACTGCCCCATTTTCAATTCCATGATTCAGATGTTCATCATCAACTGGTAGGATCAAATTCATGTGTTTGTCACAAGTACATGAAATAGCCTAGTTGTAAGGCATATTGAGTCCAAATCTAACATTTTTGGGGCTTGATATGGCTAGTAAGATTTCTTACTCAAAAAGGCAAAGGTACAAGTGTGAGTGCTAGTTTCACCCTGGCTGACATGTTTGGATTCAGCCAGAGACAACAACTTCCCCAGACTCAAGGTCTGAAATCTGCATGCATCCTCTAATTGTCAACAAACTTCTCACCAATAGAAGTGTAATGGGAAAAATAGAAAAGTATGATGTCTTCAGGCAGTACTGTGGGGACACTAAACTGGGACAGCTATGCAGAATGAAGGTAGAAAAAGGAGAAAAAGGGTGGAAGACAATAAAGATATTCATAAAGATATCCTTGGCCATCTCAATCCCACTTTACAGCTATCTTTAAAGTCCCCCAACCTGGGACAGAAACTCCAATATAAAGATGACCTCTCCAAAAATTTCACCATTTTTTATTTTATTTAATTACAACTAAAGACCTTGTGCTTACCTAAGGGGACTTACCTTGATTAGAGACCTACCTAAGCTACCTACCCATATACCTACTCACTTGCTCAGGTTACGTACCTACTTAAGTTATGTACCCATCCACCTAGTGTACCTACAAGTGTTGATTGGGTATCTACTTTTAGACATGCCCAATGGACAAAGTATCTTAGAAAAAATGCACATGTGATACCCTGGGGGCTTGGGCCACACAATTTTTTTTGACAAACCGAAGCCCTCTGGGCATAGACATAGGTTGGATTTTTTTTACAAGACAGGCATGGGTAACACATATAAAAAATTGGTGATGTCTGGGAGACCTCAACCCGGTCATGTGCATTAAAAAATATGATCATAATTCATATGGTTTTCAAGCAAAAAAAGAAAAAAAAGAATACACATTGTTTTATGAATTGCTCACACACAACTTACAAATCCCATGAAACAAATTGTTCTATAAAGCTATCAAACACAACTTCCAAATCCTATGTCTTCAACAACTAAATACTAACTATGAAATTTGTAACTAAATAACTACATGATATATTCTTGCTACCACCAAAATTTTAGCCTCGGTGACTAAGTGATTAATGATTAATGATGTAACCTTGATGCCAAGGTGGCAAACTAATCCAAGTTGGAGTTGTTGATGGCACACCAAAAATTGTCACTCACCTTCAGCAACAACGTTAGTTCAATTTCAATTTGGTGGGTATAGAGTGCACTCTTGGACTTTGGCATACTATGCACATATAAACTATAAATAAAGACATACAAGGAGCCATGCATTGAAACTATCTCACCAAACCTCAACAATATAATGCAAATTGGAAACCCCAACCTTGACTATAACAATTTGCTAATTAAAAAACCCAACCCTACACCTAGTAATATGCAAATTGGAAATTCAAAATATGCAACAATTTAAACACTAGAAAACCCAACAATCTACAAATTGAAATCCCCAAAAATGCAACAATTTGGACATTGGAAACCCAAAACCAATGAACTAGAATTCAACCCAACAATTTGCAATTTAAAAAACCCAACAAATTGCAATATGGGAACCCCAAAAATTTGCAAATTACAAATTACACAACAAGTTTACAACACTTTGAAAACTCCACAATAGATCATACACACACATTTTAGACCTATTGTGGAGCTCTAAAAATATCAGGGTGTTTCACACTTTCCTTTTCTCATCATTAAAGCACTCTACCCCTTTAGGTTTGGGTACCTGCACATCCAACAAACCATAAAAACACCTACAACAAAAAATGGGGCAATCTACCATTAGGGTTAACATCCAAGCTTCTTGATCTACACCCAAAAACACCACATATGTTAGTCTTCTTCAAATTGTCAAGTAAAAATCAACAATGAAATTTTCATTTTTTGAAACCATGACATCTTCAATCTTGAAGCATTCCTTGATTGATGTAGGTAGGCCAATTGTGCACCCAAACTTGGGATCATTTGGCTAGTTTTTCATTATAAGAACCAACTTGTCCAAATTTTCAATTTGAAGTCAACATCATTTCAAACCTATAATGATGTTTGCCATACTGATTTTTTTTTAAATTTATATTTGTGAGCTAACAATGCCCATGAATTATCATGCCAAATGTGAAATATTAAAAAATTGATATTCATGTTCTACCCACCATGTGAAAGGATTGAATGCAACAGTAGGCATTGTAGTTTTCTTGAAAAATGACATTTTAACTTTAAACAACCCCAATGTAGCCTCTTCAATAGAAGCTAAAGTTCTAAATACACCAAGCTCAAATGTAATAGACCAAGTTGGTTCAACATTGACAAAAGTCAATGTTAGGTTATTATAAACAGTTAGCAACAAAAGCAAAAGAATTTCACGGTCCTATTATATAGCTACTTGCATGGCTAATTGAATGCCCACAAAATCATGGATGAAGTGCAGATTTTTAAACCATGAATCAAACATGAAAACTAACATGTTGTGAGTGGCACAAGGTTGGAAGGATGATGTAAAGGCCAAAAATGGCTTTAACAGACCAATGACCTTAGCTTGCATGTGACACCCCAAATGCATCAATTCATCATAAGCTTTCCAACTTACAAAACACTTTTTTTTTTTCCTTTTTTTTCTTTGGACCCCTCCTACTTTCAAACTTCATAAATTTTTTATTTTTTGTTCATGTTAAACAATTTAAAGTGTTATAGGACGCCACTTGAAGTTCTACAAATTATCTTTGAACTCTAACAACAACAAAACAACATATAAAGAATTCTGTGGGTATTTGCGAACTAGCCTTTATAGCATTTGGTGGTTTGTTTTTTGAGTTTTTGACCCCTTTATTTTGAAGGGCCATAACTTTCTCAATTCTATTCCATTTTTGGCAATTTTTAATGCATTAGACGTGCCAATAGGAAGGGTTCAAACTTTGTTTAAATGTCAAAAACAATGGAACCCTCCCATGGATTGGCTTGCCCTAAGTGCTCAAGTCTTATAGTTGCAACTCAATTGCAACTAATGAACAACTAAAAGATTCACCCATATGCTTTGTCTTTGAATCCCATGTTACAAATTATATAAAGAAGGCTTGTTCTTTTATGTTGTCACATTAAAATACATGTGCCATTTTGGGATGAATTGAGAAAAACTTAACCTAAAAACAAAACATAAAATAAAAAATAAAATTTCATGGTGATTCTTTAGTGCAGTTAGTCTTGTGCTTTCCTACCTACTTACCTACCTAAATAAGTAAGTAGGTCCTACTTTTCTACCTATTTATGTAGGAAGGTAAGTAAGTAGGTAGGTCGTAGGTAAATATGTAGGTATGTAAGTCTTAATACCTACCAACCTACCTACCTATGGTTATGTATGACCTTTTTACCTACTGAAATAAATATTTATATATTTTAATTCTTTCCAAAATATGCCATGTGACAATTTTTTATTGTGCCACATGTCGCAATCTCAAACCATCATTAACAATCATAATGGACAATGGAGATCAATATTTCGAATTTTTGTCATGTCCAAAATCTTTATAATGCCACATGTTAGGTTTTAATAGATGGATGACAATCAATGATGTTAACATGAGATCATGGGTTTAGTTATAAGGGAGTTGAATAATAGTTGAAAATGAATTCTGTTGATTGAGTTGTAATTGAGTTGCAATGAGTTACACCATATATACGATGAGTTACAACTTTGCAACTCATGCAACTTGTTTGTTAGAACTCATGGTGTGTAAATATAATGAGTTGTAAGTGTCCATTGCAATTCAAAAATTGAGTTATAAAGCCAATTACAAAACACCCTTTTTTCTCATAGTGCATGTATTCCAGAGCTTTTGGTTGAGTTCAAGCTAAAGAAACAACTATTCCTATCACCCAAAAACTTTAGTTAAAAAAATCTCCAAGTCATTTTCACCAAATTCTCTATCAATAATTACTTCGTTAGGACTTGCTTTAGATTCATGCCCACCATCACCACTCCCAGCCCCACCACCACCACCACCACCACTCCCAAACCCCTAGGCTTCATCAATGCCAACACCATAAGCAGACATAGATAAAGGAAATCCTTCCCCATCCCCATCTTCTCTCACTCTATTCATAAACACACTTCGACTATCAACAATCATTATAAAATAAAAATGAAAACTAAACTTTACAAAATGCAGAATAAAAACCAATACTGACAAAACCTAAAGGTGAAGAAGCTTTTGTATAATAATGAAAAAACTTTTCATCAACAGTGCAAAAGTTCTTTAAGTTTTTTTTGCAATGAATTGGCAAACCAAAATAGTAAAGTAATCAATCACCAATGTCAATGATGGAAGTGAAGAACACTGAAAATCAAAATACAAACTCCTGACATAACCTATTTTTCTAAGGTCTCAGGTCAAAAACAAAACAATGCAAAGAACTTAGAATATACCTAAGCAATAATGTAGTAGTTGGCCTTGATGAAAAATAAAACACATTTAAGGCAAATTTGACATTCTTGTCCATTGTATTGATGTTTGGATTCTCCACCATGAGTGAAAATCTAGCTTTCCTTTCCATTGTAATGTTGTTTGCACTCTCCATCATCATTGCAAGAAGCCGCAAAACAACATCTCTCACATCAACAACCCTCAAAGCAAAAACTTTTAATCAACTTTTTGTGTTGGGCACCTAATACTTTGGTTTATTCCCTAGTTGATACTCGGCCAAAAATAGGTATTCAACCATCACTAGTACCTACATACATAGACTACCTACCAAACTACCTAGGTTACAAGCCTCCCAACCTACCCAACAAGTTTGACTACTTCTTCACCTACCTTGAACTTACATAATTCCTTCCTAGTATACCTATCCAACTACTTAGGTTTTTGATCTATCAACCTACCTACCCATCTAAACTACTTACCTATTTATTTACATACGTCCTTACTTATATGTCTACCTACGTACCCACCTAGGGTACTTATTTACTTAATTTATTTACCTATTCACCTATCTACCAACCTAGGTTACTTACATACTTGTACTACCTACCTAGGTTAGTCTTCACACAAGGTGCTAGACATAGACTAGCGACCAAACTAGTTTGACCTCAAGTTTTAAAAGGATTTTTTCAGTTTGGCCCCCTTTCTTTTTGTAGTTCAAAAATCTTAGTTCCAGTGTCAAGCCTCACCAAGTGTTAAAGGTTTAGGGTCCTTGATAAAAGTCACTTTATGAATATACTTAATAAAGTAATCCCTCAAGTAATACCAAGCTACAACCCAATTTGACCTTTTATTTATTGTTTCATTCCTTGTTTTTTGATATTTTTAAAGTCAACCCAACCAAGGACAAAATCCCCAACTATGGTTGAATTAGGGATTAATTTTAATTTGAAATGATTTAAATGAATCAAAGGTTACTTAGTACTTGAGTTTAGAAATTATGATATGTAAGAGTTTTAAGGTTATAAAATGTGCAATTTAACGTATAAGTTTAAAATTTTGGGTTGAAGGGTTCAATTTTAAGGTTTTGGTTTTTGGGGCTATTTTTTAATTGCTATTTTTTAGGGTTTTCATTTTAAAGTTCATATTTTATGATAATGTTTTGGGGTTTAAGGTTTAAAGTCTAAGGATTTTTCACTTTAAGGTTTAATTTTAAATGGTTATTTTTAAGGTTTGGGTTTTAAAGCTTATTCTTTAGATGTTTTTTTATTTAGGTTTAAGTTTCAAACATATTTTTCTTGTTTGAGTTTATTTGTTAGTTTTTAAGGTTCAAGTTTAAAGTTTACATTTTAAGGTTAAGGTTTTTGAGTTTTGGGGTTAGAGTTTAAGGTTAGGTTTAAGGTTTTAGTTTTAAGGTTAAGGTTTGGTTTAGTTGAAAGGTGCAAGTTGATGGTTAGGTTTTGGGGTTTAAAGTTCTAAGGTTTGATTGTAGATTTAAGTTTTAAAATTTAGGCTTCGATTCATGTTTTGGATTTATGGGTTAAAGTTTTAAAACAAGAAATACAATTAGGATTTGGATTTGGGTTTGATGATTATTAATTTAGGGCATAAGGATATGTTTGGGTAATGTTATTTGATAGGTATAAGATTGCATGGTTATATTGTACATGGCACCTTTGCTTTTTGCTTTATTAACATTTTTCATATAATGCTTTGATCCTCAATTGTGCATTTTATTGTAGACTCGTTTATGACCATTAGGATTCATCCATCCTTATGCATGAAATGAACACATGAAAATTTAGTTACAAAGAAAGGAAATTTATGTAGAACCAAGGGCCAAAGAAAAGAGAAGAAAAAAACAAAGGCACAACCAAAAGGTCAAATATATAGTTCTTTTGATGCATATTAACTCAATGAGTACATAACTTCTAGATACATTTCATTATAGTTCTTTGGATACATAACAAAAAAGTCCATCCACCAATTTTCACCTATTGCAAATCACTCAATTTCACTACATTGGGTTTGTGCAAGGTTTTTAAATGTTTATAGATGGGTCCAAGAAAAATAAAGTAGGTCAATTTGTCATCTTTGTGCAATAAATAAGGTTTTGCATTTTTGTATTTTAGGCCTTCCAATAATGTTATAAAATTTGGGATCTAGTTGTTGTCATACATGGGCATCCCTCTTAAATTTTATGATTTTAAATATTTTATTTATCGTTCGCAACTTTATTAAGTTGCAAGTTGATACAATATATTTTTTCAAATCAAATAATTTAAAAGGCATGTTATTAATGTGCGAACTATCATACATGTGGATAAAGTCATGGATAACAACATCAATTGGCATCATCATTGCGGACATCATTGCAAACATAAGCATGGATAAATTTGAAATTGATTTGCTACAAACTTGCAGTTGATTTATAATTAATTTGTAATTCACTTATAGTTGATTTATTGTTAACTTATATTGAAAAAATATTTTCAAAAAGGTTTTTTTGGATGATGGCATATGGAAGTCTCCATGAAAGCTTCTTTGAATTAGGTCCTTAGAGCCATATAAATAAAGGTATTACTTTTGATCATTTCAATACCAATTTTGGGTTTGATCTTGCATTATAGCCTTGTTTTTTTCATGTTTCATGTTTGGATTTGAAATTAAACTTGCATTTGTCATGGTTTGTTAATGTCCTTTGAAAATTATCATGTTTTGGTTGTTTTGATGCATGTGGCAAATATTAATAAAAGAAATCTTGTCATATGTAACCAATTCTTGTAACCATTTGCTGTTAATTTGTTATTTACAATTAGATTAAACATGCTTGTAATTACAAAATTGCCATTGTATATTTTCTAGGCTATATGATTGTGTGTGCAATTAGATGGTGTACATATGTGATAATATACATATTCTATCAAAGCCTACGCTACTAGCTACAAAAATAAAATAATAAAGTTATGATGTCAATACTATTATTTTCAAATATTATTCTATATTCTATATTTATATTATTTATTACTAAATTATATTAGTTAATAAATATTATTATAATGTTATCTATTAGCTATTATCACTAATTTTATATAACATAGGTATAAAGTAGTCATTACATTTAACTTGCAATTAAGTTGGTCAATGCATTTGTAATTATTTGTTTATCCCATATCTTTTGTCCTTCATTCCAATTTTGTACATTATATAAATTTGGTCTAGACATGTTCACAAACCAAATGTCATTTGACATGAACCAATAAAAAAGGTTTGACTTGAAAGATTAAACCCAAAAATAAAATATGATTATTCTAAACCTATCTTTTAATTAATTTAGGCCTATCTACCCACCTAATTAGGCTTAATTGCCTACCTATTTAAGTGCCACTTGTCATTGGACTTTAAAAATGGACATGTGTTGAAATCATGTTCATAATTTATTGGATGGTTTAGAGATTATTCATTTGTTAATGATATTGAATATTAAAATAACTATGGTTCAAATGCCATGTGTCACCATATGATTGACATTAAAAATGAACACATGTCAAAAAAAGATGGTTTACCATTTTAGTTGTATCTACAATTTTTTTAAATGGATACAAATGGATGAAAATGTATACTGATATTGAATTATACAATATAAATATATTTAATACTAAGTATGGTATGTCACATCCAATTGAAAATTGCATGCAATTTGTTTTAAAGAAATAAAAGAATTTAAATTGCATGTGCCATGTGTAACTAAAAATCAATTGCAAATGACAATTAGAAAACTCAATTTTTTTTGGTAAATAATTAAATTAAATTTACTTCTTTAACTATTTTCATTTTTCCATATCACATTTGATACACTTGTGTAGTCAAAGGTCAATTTCACTAAACCTCAGCTATTTTCTAATTTATTTTTTGTCACACAATTATAATTTTCAATGTTGAATGGATGTAGGGTGGAATGCATAATGGAATGGAGACATGTTTTGTAATAATTAATGTAATGAAAAGGAAAACTTGCACAAGAGTGTAGAGAATTCACTTGTTTTTATTAAGACATTGAAAAGGTGTGTTATAAGCAGCACCACCTTCTATTGCACCCACATTATCACATTAGGATTTTTTTGTTCCATAACCACCCCTTGCAAACACATGATTTATTGTGCTTGCATCCTTGTGCACCACATCACAAACTTTCAATTTCATGAAATTTCAGTAAAATCCATTTGAAAATCATAAAACAATATGTGTGTGTAAAATCAATGACCTTCAAAGTGTAAAAATGTCATTAAAATTTTAAAAAATAAAAAATAAAAATGATGTGTTTTTTCTACTTATGATATGTACAATTTACATTTTAGTTAAATTTGTGCAATTATTGTGATGTAATTTTGCATAAAACTATATAATTTTTGTGTATTAAACATGAAAATTCACATATGTCATTCATAAACAATGTTTCATTTGTTTGAAATCTAAATATTGAATATATACATATATTGATCATAACATATAATTCATGGAATTTATGGACAAACTAATGAAAATTGAATTTCACATAAAATTTATATGAACTTATGAAACTTGGTAAGTTTGTGATGGAGGAAGATTTTATTTCATATCTATCCCTTGTAAATATGTTGTTTATTTTGTAAGTTGACTAGTTACACACAAGAGATTACATTCCATGGAAACCTTTTATCACAAACTTAACATCAATAATTTAAGAATGGAAATCATGCAAACTTTGTTCATTCATAAGTTTCATACATTTTGTGCATGGGTTATTGTGTGTTGAAAACACATTTGACAAATGAAATACAGACCTATTAATGTATGAATTTCACATCATCCTATATATTTGTGTGTCAAACATGTTTTCAACACATGATATTTTTGTGTAAAATATACAAACCTATGAACGAATGAACTTTGCATAATTTTCATTATTAAATTAGTGGATTATAAATTTGTAATGTTACATTTTAAGCATCACCTAATTACAATTCCCATATCCCATAATTTCCCAAACACCTATGAATAACCCCACTTTAACAAAGGTGCCACAACTTTTAATGTTGCAATATCAACCTCATAATGCCACAACTATTAACATCATTGTTGGAACAACTTTTAGCTCCCACACCTACCATGGTTGTTGCAATAGATGCAACTTGTAGCAATCACAAACTTTGAAATTCCCTCCCATGTGAAACAACATGGTGACACACAAACATTCATGCTCATAGCCTTTAAGGAACACCACAACCTTTATTGTAGTTGAAGCATTGACCCTTGGTTGAACTCTATATTCTCAACTATCCAAACAATGCAAAACATTGAAGTGAACTAAACCAAACCTCAACATTGAGCAAAAGAAATAATTATTCTTAAACAAAATATCAACAACATGAATCGACACAAGTCAACAAGCCCAATCTTGAGATTCAACATGTTAATAAGTCGAGGACTATTTCTCTTGCACCTAAACAAACATTAGTATAAAGATGAAAAGCTTACAAAAAATACTTGATAGCGTGGAAAAATAGGTGGGCACAGTGACCAAAGACAACACCATGTTGGTCTTGGTGTGATGGAATATATTAATAACCCCTTGAACAACATATGGAGGAGGGAATATTTAGGATAAGCTTTAGATATGAAAGATTTGTTTTGAGAGGAAAAACTAAAACCTAGCACAAGCATTAGTCCCTTAGTGAGTGCTTTTGGCAACTAATCCCCCTTTAGGCTTTTCATTCAAGAAAGGGACATTGACATCCTTCCATTACAAGGAAGATATTTATTCTTCGAAACTTCGTCAATAAAGGGCCTACTCAATTTAATGTCCACACTACCCAAACCCCCCATGGCCTTCCTTAGAAAGGCTATCTCACCAAACAAGAACTTAGTTCTTTATTCACTAGGACTCCCAAGGACGCCCCACAATCTTAGAGGTGTCTTTGAGTACACTTTTAGTTAAAGCCTTGATGAGCTCTCTTGGCTTCCTAGGTTTGAGCCTTGCCCCTCAACCTTGTGGGATTTTGTATTCTTTCATTATTTAAAACCTGGTGAGGTCTTTCAGCTCAGTGGTAAGCCATTGAGATAGCCTTGGTGAAGTCAAGAGTTCAATATCAGTTTCTACTTTTCAAAAGGAAACTTGGACTTCACTTGTGAACTCAAAAACAATTGCTTGAAATATTTAGTAGATGATGTTGTCTGACTGGAAATTGGACATGATGAGCACCACAATATTATGACCAAGAAAGCCAAATCCCATTATCACTCTAATCGGGCAATTTCCTTATCACTTGAGTTCCTTTCTGACTTCTGGCAATTGAAACTGCCTTAAATAATGTCATTTTTGAAATTTTCATTTACAATTTCACCTTTTTGGCAAATTTTCACCAAAGGAAATTTTAAAAACACCATTATGGAGCAGAACCTGTACCCACTGGTCATGAAGTGGGTAGGAGAGTTTGCATCCATTTCATGAGAGTGCTCATGTTGGTGCCAACAACTACATTGCTGGATGATAGTTGTACTACAGTGGTCCTCATGTAGACCTCTCATAAAAGCCTAGAAATAGAGGTATATGAAAGGGTCTGATGAGTCCTGAATTCTCTCCATGTCTAATATGATGGTGCTATTGTTGGCTGGTTTCTGTGATGCAGAAAATTGTGACCAGTCGGCCTTCATCATTTGCACCTTACCAGATATCAATAAGATGGATAAAAGATGTTAGTGAGAATCCAACTACATAGTTACAGACTTAATTGGAATTGGACTGTAAAACTTGTTGATTCATTCAACTTCAAAATTGGAATTGTTTTGGTACAATGGGAGTTGAAAAATTTAATGCCACATTCAGAACTGGCTGTGTCCTTCCATGTACCACTTAAAAGCCACTTAATCAAAGTGTAGATTGTTGGCAGTGGGGTACTAATGGGGGAGAACAAACTAGGCCCACACACATGGGATTTTAGGGGTTGAAATTGCACATCCAGCCTACCTGTCCTTGGGTTTCTCATGAGACGTTGGAGATTGCAGAGACATTGCAGGGTACAGGATTCAGATCAGCTGCAAAAGAGGACAATTGCAATGACATTTCTGCAGAAATGACATCAGTGACAGTTCAGGATATTAAGCTATTTGTTTATTTATTACTGTGGAGGAAACATTTATACACAGTTAGAAAAGAAATTAGGCTTCCCAAAAGTCTTGAAAACATTTTTATGAAGAAAAGGAATTTGAAAATATAGTTGGTTTTTGAAATTTTCATTTATAGATAAAACAAGGATACATTGTTAACATTTATCCCATTGTACAGACTAATCACTAAAGGGAAAAGTTTAAGGTAAAGACATGAAGGAAAAAAATGTTGAAAGCATTACAAAATACTAGTCAGATCACCCCTTGTCATGTCAATGGCTATAGCCACTTTGCAACACAAACAACAATGTCTATTGTCACCAGCTATGATTAGAAGTAAGGTTGACATTGCCAGATAGCTACATTTGAAGCAAAAATCTTAGGTCTCGTCACTACCAAGCTCCATCTTCACCCTCCTTTGCCACCAACAAAATTTCAGAGTTGCACTCTCTCATCATCAAAACATCAAACCTTGAAATGCTAATATTGTTAAATTAAAATTCATCACACATGCTCTCATGATTCTAATTCCTTATTGTACAATAGTATAACTCAACTCATGAAGTTTCTTGATTATATTGTTGTTAGAACTTGCCACTTGCCAAGATACAAAAGACATATAATAAGGTACATTTTCAAGAATTACCTCACTTGGACTGATGAACAAAACTGGGGAAACTCTAAACCAGATGGTGGGAGCCCTACTTGTATTTGTGAATGTTCTCATGCTTTGTTATCGTTGTGATGGAGCTACTTGGAGCCAACTTTAGTATGAGCATTACAATTATTGTTTCCAGGTGAAAGTATTGTAATGCACATTCCATATCCAAATTTGACTTGGAAACAATCAAGACTCCATAACCACTTGACTAATAATTTGGAGCATGTGTAACAAACTGAATCTGCTTTAACATAAGTTTTTATATTAATATTACTTTCACTTTGCAATCACAATAGACATTCATTCAAATATCAAGATCTCCAAAACACTGCCCAGAAAATACAAAGAGTGAACACCCCGCTCCTCACCCTCCAAGGACATTATCCCACTCACCTTGGCACCTGTACTACAGGGGATGAGATGTTTGGGGATGATGGGCACAAGACATTTGATAACCCCTTCACCTTTTTGTCGTAGTGTTCAAAATAGAAAGGTTGTTGAACAAGGGTTGTACATATCTGTTGTGATGACATGAGGGTCCATCATTGTGTCTCACTTGATGGTAAGTCATGAAAACAAAATCAAGTACCAGGCTAGCAGAAAGTTTCTTTTTCAGGGAATTTTGAAATGCATAGGTGATCTTGATTCTGCCTGATGATTTGAAGCAAAGAGTACTCTTCTCTTTTGCAAGGACTTCCCAACCAAACTAGACAGAGGAGGAACTGAAAAGTGTAACCTTTAATGGGTTTCATAAGATTGGGAAGTACGTAGGGACGAGGTCATGATGATTTATTATATCATAAACAAGCCAAAACATGTGGTGACAAACTTGTGAGCAGAGAATTTGCTGGCCTGTTGAGGGCCCCTTGTTGTGGCAGGGATTCCTTGCTTTGTAATGCAATAATCTATTGTACTTGTGGATTCCTTTGAGTAAATGGTTTCTTTGTGTTTTCGTTTCTGAAGAGCAAAACAACATTAAACAGGTTTCATGATCAAGTGATTGAGTGTCTGTTCCTTATGGACCCTACATTCCATTGCAGTCTGGCACCTGTGTGTAAAAATAATCTCTCACCAACCCAACAAAGGAATGAGATGGTTGAGTTTGCAGGAGCATGGCTTTCTCATCATGCCAAGGGTTTTTGGGCTGGATACGAACTAGGGTATGCACCAGTGTTGTCTGGTTACCCTGTTTTGTCGGTTACAATCATCAGTATTGGTTTTGATTTTTTCTAAAAATTGGAGATTCTTTGGGTGCACATTTGAGCTCTATTCTTCCCATTCTAAAACTTTGCAGTTTCACTTTTGACACATTTTTTCAAACTGAAGAAGCTTCGTGCCTGGTTCAAAACTGGGTTCCATTCCATGTAAACATTACACACTCCTCTATGCTAGATATTTTGTAGATAGAAATTTTTTTATCAAATTAAAATTGGTGTATATAAGTATCGAGTTCAACAATTAATAAAAAATAATATTTAACTTTAAAATTGAGCTTACTTGTCAACTTTTCAAAAATAAAAATAAATTAGCCTCCTTAAAGAACTTGTCTTTGTTTTCAAGAATGCTTTTTCATGGTTTGGGTTGAGAGTCTAGATCTAGCAAACGACTAATTCCAATGTGTGATTCTTGTGCTGATTCTAACAAAAAGATGTGAGCTCGAGTCTGGGTCACAAAAAATTGAACCTAAACCCCCAGTTTTAATACTCTGAAAACCAGAAATTCTCACCAGTGTTGAGTGGTTACCCAGCTTGGGTGATTAGAACCATTGGTATCAGTTCTGGGCAGTTTGAAAATGAATATTTTAGGGGAAAAGTTGATGAACCAGGGTCTAATTGAAAGTTAACTACGAGTTAGTCATTGGTTTCATACCGGTTACCCAAAATTAGACCAGAAGCATGTTTGATTTCCAGAACTGAAACCAGAACAAAAACCTGAATTAATGCTTTTCCAAGAACTGGACCACAGTTGAACTCAGGATTTCATTTTTTTGGGAGCTAGAATCAGAACTGTTCTAATGGTTTTAGAAGAATAAGAACCAGAGGATCTTCATGAAAGTCCAGAACCACCCAACAAGACTGGTGCAAAACTGGTCCATACCAGTTCTTGACTTTTGTAAAGAACCTCCAGTTTTCATTTTAAAAAAAATGAGAATTGTCTTGGTTCTGGTTCCAGACGTAAATGGAACTGAGAATCCAATTCCAGGTCCGGTTCTTCAAAATAATAAAATATGGTTCAAGTCCTAAAAATCAGATCTAGACCTAGTTCCAGTTTGGTCCTTACTAATCTGAACTGAATCTGTCAATTAACCTTGTGTTGATTAAGTTATCAATATCAATATCAATATCATTTTTTTGATCAGCTGGGTTATCAAATAACTAGTTGATAATTATTAGTTGTCATGCAAATTACTAACTAATTACAAGGTTTTTAGACATTTTAATTTGTATTTTATATTTTATTTCTCCATATTTATGTACTATATCATAAAAATGTTTAACAATTTAAGATTGATAACTTACCCTGATGATAAGTGATCCAAGTAAGTTATTAAAATTTGTAAATCCAATAATAGGGAGTTTGGTTATTAATTGATTATAAAAAAATCAGTGATCAACTCATAAGCTATCAATACTTATGTTGATAACTGGATCAAAACTCAATAACTAGCCAACATTGGTATGCACTATGCACCAATGTTGTGCAGGTACCTGATCCAAGTGTTAAAACTTGCAGTTCTGGATCAGAGTATCAAGAACTTGATCTAACCAGATCTAAATATTAAGAATTTAATAGAGACCCTTATTTCTGAACCATCGTTCATGATAGAACTAGGGTAAAACTTGGAACCTTTTATTCACGTGTTTGCAATGGAAGAAACTAATGATCATTTACCAAATTTTCAATGTCATGCTGTTCACATAGAATATGACCATACCCAAGACATACCTCGGTTCTTTCTTTAACTGCCTACTTTCAAGCTACCCTTATAAATATACATACTCAAAGCTTTTTCTTGAGAGTGCACCCTATTTATTATATCTAGGCTACAACAACTTTTATTTATCCTTTATTGGCCTTCTCTACCAAGGCAAGGACATTGTGTTTATATTCATTATAGACTAAGCACTGATTTACAAATATTATTAACCACATAATTTAGTGAATGATGCCAAATCTTGTTATGGATTGCTTTTTTTGTTTCCTTTTCTGTAAAAGTACCTATGATACCATTTCATATTTGGTTACCTAAAGCTCATGTAGAAGCACCTACGGCTTGATTTGTAATCTTGGTAGGAATTTTTAAAAAATTAAGAACCTATGGTTTTTAAAGATTTTTCATACCCATGTTTCTTGAAGCGACACTTTATTTCACTCCTTTTGTTTATGCTTTAAGTGTGATTGCTATTATATATACTTCCTTGACTACAATAAGACAAATTGATCTGTAGAAAATTATTGTCTACTCCTTAGTAGCCCATATGAATTTTGTGACAATTGGTATGTTCAATCTAAACATACAAGGAATTGAAGGTAGTATTTTACTTATGTTAAGTCATGGACTAGTTTCTTTAGCCTTTTTTTTATGTGTTGGTGCTCTATATGATTAACACAAGATCCGACTTGTTAAATGTTATAGAGGTTTAGTTAGCACCATGCCAATGTTTTTTATTATTTTATTATTTTTTATTTTAGCCAATATGAGTTACATGGTATTAGCAACTTTATTGGGGAATTTTTTATTTTAGTAGGAGCTTTCCAAAGAAATAGTTTAGTGGTCACATTAGTAGCACTTGGGATGATTTTAGGTGCAGCTTATTCTCTTTGGCTATATAATCATGTGATTTTTCGAAATTTCAAACCTAAATTCCTCCAAAAAAATTTCGATTTAAATAAAAGAAAAGTTCTAATATTTTTACCTTTTGTTGTCGAAATTATTTGGATGGTTGTTTACCTTTAAATGTTCCTAGAGTGTATGCATACTTCCATAGGTAACTTAGTGCAACATGGAAAATTTGATTAAAAAACATAGAAAAAAGGTTTGAAGAAATGTTTGAACATGATTTTGGAGTGCCTTTCCTATAGAACAAGACCTTTTACTAATAGCAAAGCAAAAAAACTTAGCATACATGTGTTCATCTCCTAAGCTATTAAGAACTTGATGTTCCCCTTGTGGTCCGCCCTCTTTGGTGGTTCATTTGTCTTCTTGGACATGGGTCCTTCCATTTTGTTCCTTGTATTCCCCCTTTTTAGGTGCTTTGATTTTTTATGATTGGTATGATGATCATCATATTAATAGACATGTATACAAAATCTATAGAAGGTGTGTGTCACACTATGGCCTTGCCATTTACATTAAAATATCTAAAGGCAAAAGAAGAATTATGGAAACTCGAATATTTCATGTCGCAACCCTACTTTGGCCAAGTGTGGGGGTGAAGCCCAACACTTGGAAAAGTTGGGATTTGGGGTCCTTCGGGACTCCCGAATGTTCAGAGCTCGACAGCAGGACCCAAAACACCTCGAATTGGGGTGTTCTTGGTGTCATTGGAAAGGTCTTGAAGCTTAGATATCGAAAATGCCCTCGCATTGGGCATTTGGACATCTGTCGCCCAAGTTA